>Ga0222645_100236_pt1 | contig 32615 bp, 28 predicted proteins | sample AntAcemetagen292_FD_179881 | JGI IMG/M metagenome (GOLD analysis project Ga0222645, IMG submission 179881) | Saline water microbial communities from Ace Lake, Antarctica - #292 | ecosystem: Environmental > Aquatic > Non-marine Saline and Alkaline > Saline | place: Antarctica: Ace Lake | collected...
ACGATATCCTATACGATGGATCTGCAAATAAACTCAGAAGCGTAGTAGGTTTGGCGGAAAACGAAACTGAGTTAGCTAAATACCTTTCATCGCACATTATGGCTCACAGATTAAGCCAACTAGACAAAAAAGATGTCGTTTTACCTCAGCTACTTATTTTCTTTAATGGAATAAACTCTATTGTCTATAGCCGACTTTGGGAGAAGGTTTATCAATATGCAGTGATTCTGGAAAATTCCCAGTTTGTTGTTGAGTTTTATCGCTTGGTAGAGCGAGAGATTGACAAACTTTGTTTCAATGTAAATGAGGCATATGCAACCAACGAGGATCTTATAAAAATAACTGAAAAGCTCAAATATGACATAAAACATTATAATAAACTGTCGCTGAGTCTTTGTTTGGGCCTGTTAGATGTTGAACCGTATGAGAGGCAAACAGAGCAAGAACACATAAACGCAATTTTTTCTGATAAAAGAATTAATGTCGATAGTCTGCCTATTGATGAATGGCCTACCACTGAAGGATTGTCAGGACTTGCACTCTTCGCCTTTTATAAAGAGTTAAACCCACTTGTAAGGAACTTAAGAAAGGCAAATATGATTAGGCACAGCTTAGTTGCTTGGCCTCTAGCAAATTTCACATCATATTCAGGTAACTTAACCCAAGACGATAGGTTTTTGCAGTCAAAAGTTACTACTTTAGATGACAAAAAAGTTACATTTTCTCCACGTTTCATTAATTTCGATGAGTATCAGATATTTCATTTAAATTTAGCATTGCTTCAAGGCAACAGTCTTGATAATTGGCAAAAGGAATCAATTTCTGGCTATACAGACTTGTCGAAGTGGAAAAATATTTTTGTTTCATGGGAAGCTAGTACTGAGAAATCGAGCGAATTTATACACGTCAATGAACTGGTTGTCGGCAATAAGATAGAACGTAAAACACTCAAGTTAGCGTTAACAAATATTTGCATTCAAGAAAAAGATATAGAAGATGCAGTTAGGAAAGATAAAACCCCCAATGTTTCGTTTACCCGCCAACTAAAGTTATTTCAACTTCTAAATAGTGCATTAAAAGAAAAGGCAGAATTACTGATATTGCCCGAAGTTTCGATTCCAGTATCTTGGCTGCCCTTTATGGTATCTTACGCAAGGCGAAACCAGATTGGTATTGTGTTCGGCTTGGAGCATTGGGTTATTGATGGGAAAGCCTACAACCTATTGATTGAAGCACTCCCTTATAAACTGAACGGAAAATACAATTCCTGCGCAGTTACCGCGAGAATAAAAAACCATTATGCGCCAGCTGAATTGGATATGCTTAATTCGTTAAGGATCAGTCCAGGTAATGAAACTTTAGCCGACAAAAACAATTACCATAGGGTCCTTTGGAATGGAATTAGCTTGGCAACTTACAATTGCTTTGAACTATCTGATATTGAACACCGTTCTATTTTTAAATCCCATATTGATTTGCTTATTGCATGTGTTTGGAACAAAGATACAAATTACTACCAACACATATTAGAATCAGCTGTGAGAGATATACATAGCTATGTAGCCCAATCAAACACCTCTCAATATGGTGGTTCATGCGTACTAAGGCCGACTAAGACTGAAAGTAAAACTATGTTGTACGTAAAAGGTGGAGAAAACACGTGCGTATTAACAGTTGATATCGACATTGAAGATTTACGAAGCTTTCAATTCAAATCCAAACCTAATACAAAAGATAGGTTTAAACATTTGCCACCTGGATACGTAAGTGAGAATGTTTTAAAAAGGTAAACTTTATGACAATATATGGTGTTAATTAGGGCTTTTATGACAATTTTTAGTTTAAATTTTAGTGTAAATTTTTTTGAAATTTCAGGCTGGGTGGGTATATGGAGACATTTTTTATGACAGTTTATGATTTAAACATCATTAACTGCATACTTTTTTTATAACTACACCCATCGATATTGATCGTTAAGCTTAAAAGGAAACCATCTTGGCGAAGCTATTTAAAATAATTAGTTTTTTATTACTACTGATGATGGTGGTGGTCGCAGCTATTTTTATCACAGTGATTGAATCTCATCCCTCAGTCATTACCCATAGTGGTGAGCAAGTCAGCCAAGCTGAATCAGTAAAAAAACTCATAAAACAGCTCAGTGACAGTGTTAAAAATAGAACCAACAGACAAACTATCGATATCAGTCAGGAGCAGCTCAATAGCTTAGTGGGTTTCGCGCAGCGCGCTCATGGAAAAATTAATGGGCAGGTAAATATTCACCCAAGTTCAACCAGTATTTTGGCTAGCTACCAGTTACCCAAAAATCCTCTTGGTAAATATCTGAACATTGATATTTTATTATTACCTGGCCCTGGTATTTTAGTCAGCCACGTGAAGTTTGGGCCGATTAGCGTACCCGGCAGCTTAGCTTTGAACACTCTTATCTACTTGGCTAATTGGTATACTAATAGCCATATTGGCAGTCAATTTGTGCAGCAGGTAGAATCAATCTTAATGACTGAGCGCCAGATACAATTATCGATACTACCATTGGATAAGTTTCTCAAAGAGCTCAACGATATCAAACAAGGAGTGGGCGGTAATAATGATGAGGAGATGCGTCTTAGAACCGCGTATTATTTGAAACAATTGTCTTTGTTAGACGTGGGTAGAAGAGCAACACCACAGTCCCTAGCTAATTATATTGGGCCAATTTTCAGTTGGGCAAAAAAGCGCTCAACTTATGATTCTGCGCCTAAAGAAAACGAAGCCGCTATTTTAGCCCTTGCAATATATGCTGGACACCATAGGTTTGCTAATTTAGTAGGTGACGTGCAGCCTAAGAAAGGCACTGCAGTGCGGCCCAGATATCAACCTATATTAAAATCTCGAGCCGACCTTAATCAGCATTTCATTTTTTCCGCTGCTATAAAAATATTGTCAGAGCAGGGACTGAGTATCGCTATTGGCGAATTCAAAGAGTTAATGGATAGAAGTGACGATGGTAGTGGTTATAGTTTTGTTGATCTAGCTGCTGATTTTGCTGGCGTAGAATTTGCTGTTACAGCTACCGATATATCCAGCGCCACTTTCGTACAGCGCATGCTCGCTGGGAGCACCAATGAGAACCTCTTTTTTCCTGAGGTCAAGGGCTTGCCTGAGGGTATAAGCAAGAACGATTTCACCCGGGTGTTTACTGAAGTGGACAGTCCTGAGTACCTTGCAATGGTTCGCAGTATCAAACAAAGCATTGCTGAGTTACCGATACATCAGACGCTAGAAAATGGCAGCCACTGAACTTAACGGGCTGTTTTTTGGAATTTATTTAATGTTTTTAGCATTAATTCAATTTTCACGACTAAACTAGGCAACTGTTTTTTCAACGTCTCTTGAGTGGCTTCTTCTAAGGCTAGCACCTCATTGGCGAGTTCTTCTACATACGGCTTGAATAATCGGCTACTAGTAGCGAAGCCTGCATCTTTAGCGAAAATCGCACTAAATTTCCCTTTACCATCGTGTTGCAAACGGCTGATAACTTGATCGGCGTCAATAGATTTTCGATAAATAACTTGAACGTTTTCACTGAGAGTTTGAATAATTGTTTGCATAGCTAAAGTTTTACTTAAAATTGTCGATAATTTTGGTACGAGCAATTTTGCCCGCTTTTGTATCTTGCTACAAGTAATAAGGAGCACTGTGTGGACATTTCAGGAGTAAGCCAGTCGTCGATTAGTTCGACACTTGAATTAAAATCCCTACAACTTGCCAAATCTCAGCAAAAAATAGAAGGGCAAGCAACAATAGAGCTACTTGAAGCGGCCACGACACCTAAAAGTTTATCTGCTAATTCAGCAATTGGGTCTAATGTCGACATTTTTGTTTAGTCATATTGAGACCCCTTTATTGAATTTTGCTAAGGATGCAGCTTTAAATCAAGTGGCGTTTTGCCAGGCTCGCCACCTATTTCTCTCACAAGTTTAGGCACCAGATAGCCTGGTTGGCGCTTTATTAGTTCACGCATCAGCTCTTTTGCTTTGCTGTCAGGTGAATCGAAGTGTTCAGCCCCCTGCACTTTATCTAAGACATGTAAGTAGTAAGGCATCACACCAATTTCAAACAACCCTTCATTTAGGGCTATTTGCTGCTCTGCAGTGTCGTTGACACCTTTTAATAACACTGCCTGATTGAGCAACGTTACCCCAGCTTGCCTTAGCTTTTGCATCGATACTGCCAGCGCATTATCGATTTCATTGGCGTGGTTAACGTGTAACACCATCACAGGTTTTAACCGCGACTGGGTGAACCACGTAATTAATTCTGTTGTGATCCTTGAAGGGATAACCACAGGTAAACGCGTATGAATACGCAAACGTTTGACATGCGCAATGGCCTCAATCTGAGTTGTTAACCAAGCTAAGAAGTCATCTTTAGCCATCAGCGGATCACCACCAGAATAAATCACTTCTTCAATTTGTGGATTCGCAATAATATAATCTAAGGCTTGTTGCCACTGCTGTTTATTTAAATGATTATCACTGTAGGGAAAGTGCCTTCTAAAACAGTAACGACAATTGACTGCACATCCTCCTCTTACTAGCAGTAACAATCGATTTTGGTATTTATGTAAAATACCTGACTGCTTGTTGTCTTGTTCTTGTAACGGGTCAGTGGAGAAGCCTTGCGCAGGATCAAATTCTTTGCGACTAGTGAACACCTGCATAAATAGAGGATCTAAAGGATTACCTTTTTGCATTCTGGCGGCGAAAGGACGTGGTACTCGCATTGGAAAAAGCTGCCGTGCTTTGATGTCATCGGTAAAATTTTCTAGTGGTAATTCTAAATATTTAAGTAACAAAACAGGATCAGAAAAAGACATTGCCAGTTCTTTTTGCCAGTTACTCTCCACAGTCATCAATTTTTTAGGTATTATTTGCAACAATTACAGACTCAGCATAGTTATATTACGGGGACACATGGCGAATTTCAGCACAAATGAATTTAAATCAGGCCTAAAGATAATGCTCGACGGCGAACCTTGCAACATTATTGAAAACGAATTTGTTAAACCAGGTAAGGGCCAAGCCTTTAGTCGGGTTAAAATTCGTAAGCTTATTTCAGGAAAAGTGATAGAAAAAACTTTCAAATCAGGTGATTCAGTAGAAGGTGCAGACGTAATCGATACTGAGCTAGCTTACTTATATACCGACGGTGAGTTCTGGCATTTTATGAACAATGATACCTTTGAACAAATTGCCGCAGATGAAAAAGCCGTTGGCGAAAACGTTAAATGGCTAGTAGAAAACGATACCTGTACGCTCACTCTTTGGAACGGTGCGCCTATTGTAGTACAACCTGCTAATTTTGTTGAACTAGAAATTACTGAAACAGATCCTGGTCTTAAAGGCGATACTGCAGGTACAGGTGGCAAACCAGCCACTTTATCTTCTGGTGCCGTTGTAAGAGTACCTTTATTTGTACAAACAGGTGAAGTAGTTAGGGTCGATACACGTAATGGCGAATATGTGTCTAGAGCACAAAAATAGTTTGTCCACCAAAAGTCAAAGGCCCACTTCCGTGGGTTTTTTTATTTAAAATAGGATAACAATGCGCACAGACAGCTGGCAACCCAGTGCATCCATCACAGTGTTAAAACAACGTGCCTTGATCCTCCAAAAAATAAGACATTTTTTTGCAGTTCGTGATGTGCTTGAAGTCGATACGCCCGCATTGAGTCACGCCACGGTCACAGATCAACATTTACATTCTTTTTGTACTCAGTTTGCTCATCCCTTTGCAGTGCAAACATCTACTTTATATTTACAAACCTCACCTGAATTTGCCATGAAAAGACTTTTGAGTGCTGGCAGTGGTCCAATTTATCAAATTTGTAAATCATTCAGAAACGAAGAAAGAGGACGTTTTCATAATCCTGAATTTACTATGCTTGAATGGTATAGACCAGGCTATGATCACCTGCAGTTAATGACTGAAATTGATGAGCTCGTGCAAGTCGTTATGGGTTGTGATGCAGCGGAACGTGTCACCTATCAAAACGTATTTAAACAATATCTAGGTTACTGCCCATTAACCGCTACTTTAGCTGACATCAAAACTTTGGCTAGCCAATATGGCTACGCTGAACTGGCAGCCGCTGAAAACGACAAGGACATACTACTCATGTTGTTATTTAGCGAGCATGTGGAGCCCAAGATTGGACAGCAGCGCCCCTGTTTTGTGACCGATTTCCCCGCTAGCCAAGCTGCTTTAGCAAAAATAAGTCCCACTGACTCATTAGTAGCTGAACGCTTTGAGTTATATTTCAAAGGCATAGAATTGGCTAACGGTTTTCACGAATTAACCGATGGACCAGAACAGCTCAGACGTTTTGAACACGATAATATGAAACGACAAGAAATAGGATTAGATACTATGCCCATAGATAAAAATTTTATCGCAGCAATAGATTCTGGTCTGCCAGACTGTGCAGGTGTGGCTCTAGGAGTCGACAGACTTTTGATGCTTGCATTAGGTTGCACTGAAATTGACCAAGTTATCGCTTTTGAAAATAGCCGCGCATAGATTGAACATTTTTGCTTAACACGCTGTAAAAGTTGTGGGTGAAGTATTAAATCTGTAGGTGACTGACTTGTGTGGCATCACCACTTTGGCACATTTTGCCATTGGTAGCGGTTGTTAACTTATGGCTTCAAGGTAGTATTTGGAACATATTTCAAGGCAGGGTTGAGCAACGTCTTAAAATCATCAAGCAGGCGGTTCAAGATGACCTGCGCCATGTTTCAGAGCATACGTCACAAATGAGTGTGTAATTTCACTTCATATAAAATCAAACTAAGCCACGCGCCATTGACTTGGTTAGTGAATATATCAAACAAGCACTTGAACCTACTGTGGCTGATGCTCACATGGTTTTAATGGCACTAGTCATTGGAGAGTTGTATGTCAACTAAGCAAAAGCACTACCTTATAGGTTATGGCAGTTTACTCAGCCATGATAGCCGCTCACGTCATTCAAATATTTTTTGTCCTAATATACCGATTGTTGTACATGGGTGGCAACGAGAATGGTTAGCAAGAGGTATAGCGCACTTACAAACTGCTTTAGGAGTATCCCAAGTTGAAACAGCCAGCTTAAACGCGGTACTGTTACGTATAGAACAAATATCGCCTGAGCTGCGCGATCGCGAGCAAGACTATCAATTTGTTGAAGTAGACCCTAACAATATAGTCGCTGCCAAAGAGTCTGAGCTAGCACAAGCTGAGCTTGCCGACATTCGAGCTAACCCAGATATATGTAAAATATGGATGTGTGCCAACGTCAATAAAATGCAAGCTAACAGTCAATACCCCATTTATCAAACCTACATAGATACTTGTTTAGTAGGATGTTTTGATATGGGTGTTGCTCATTTTGCTTCAGAATTTATCCAAACCACTCATCTTTGGCAACATGGTTGGATAAATGACCGCGAAAATACACTTTATGCCAGACCCGCGGTGGTTACGCGGCAGCAGCAGCAACAAATTGACCAACTACTGGCGCAGCATCAAGTATTGAAATATCGTCAAGAAACATAACGTTAAATGTCATAATTTTATCCGAATTGAGATTTCGTAAGTCAATAATAAAAAATCCCTATTTCATTGTGAAACAGTCGAGTGCTCTAGACTGAATACAGGGTATTAGTGACCTAAACGTCAAGTGTGACCCTACGCGGCCTATTTAGACGAGCCGAATTATCCTAAACAAATTTCGGCTAAATATTTCACTTCTTGCATTCAATATCAAAGATAGGCATTGGCTTTAAAAGCAAACGTAATATGGTGTCGGATAATGTTTGTGCATATGAAGCATACAAAAGTGCACTAGAGTAAATAGAAATGCATAAAAGTGTTAGCAAACACTTCTATTGATAAACACAGTTCTATAAAACTACTGAAATAAGCCGAATAAGCTACATGTTCTGAAAAAGCTAAGCTTTAATTTTGAAGGACTAAGCGACACTCATAAAGTAACGACAACAGCATCCAAAATATCCGCCGAAGGTGCTAAGTGTTTGAGCTATGAATGCTACTACATGCAGTTTGCTGGATTTATCTGGAAAATAAAAAAGCGGCCTTTAAAAGCCGCTTTTTTTCGAGTACGTTCCCCCTTTCTATTTATCTAGAATTGGGTGTTATACCTAACACCAAATTCACTGGCGTCATTGCTCAGCACTTGTAATATATAGTCGCCTGTATTTAAACGGGCATTATCATAACGCTCATCAAATATGTTTTTCCCATACAAAGAAACTTTCCAGTCACCTTCGGCAGGCGCATAAGTCACATTAAAATTAACCAGCTCACGGCTATCAATTTCAGTCAAGCGACCAGGATCTGAGCTGGGCTCCCCATACATGTCACTACGAAATGAATAATCAATCCTAGTATTAATGGTAGCACCACCAGCTAGTTCCAATTCATATGACGGGCTAACTGATGCCGTTAAATCAGGAGTCAATGGTGCGACAGGTTTAACCCCATCTTGCTCAGTAACGTCTACGTCCATATAACCAAGACTGGTATGCACTTTAAAATTGTCACTAAAATAAAGGGTGCTTTCCCACTCTATTCCTCGTGATGTTTGCTCAACCACTAAGTTGCTTGTATCAAAACCGCCTTCAGAAGTAGTACTCACTTGATATGGCAAGTCTTCATACTCAGTATTGAATATTGCGACACTCATACTGAAGTCATCAGTGACTTGACCTTTCAAGCCCAATTCATAGTTAACAGCAGTAATGTTATCTGATGCAACAAAACACAGAGGATCACCAAATAGACAAAAAGGTCGTGCAGGGAACTGACCTGATTGGTAGCCACTTTGTATGCTGCTGTAAAAATTAAGACCATTTTCTAAGGTATAGCTTGCTGATAGTTCAAAGCTAAGTTCGTTCCAGTCTTCTTCGGAGGTGAAAGGACCAATTCCTACGTTTGCTGTGGCTTCTTTTTCGTCTTGAGTATAGCGTACACCACCAGAGATCCGCAGAGCGTCTGTGACGCCATAACCTAGATTAACAAACACTGCGCGGCTAGTAGTTTCTTGATCAAGCTCCAGTAAGTTACCACCTCCATTAAAGCTAGAGTCTGCTCCTTGACGATTACTGCCTTCTTCATTAAACCAATAGACTCCAGAGACAAAGTCAAATTCATCGTAATAGCCATTTAACTGCAACTCGATTGAAGTTTGCTCGGCATCTCCTTTTTCAGGGTAATGGTCCAATGCAAAAATAGTGGAGTCATCATCTAACCCAGCTTTATACTCAGAGGTGCGACGGCTCACTATGGCTTTAGTTGATAAGGTATCTGAAAGGCTCCAATCTGCCGTTATAGACAACCCTTGTGCTTCATTGGTCACTGTGGTGACTTCCTTGGTACCTGTTGCGTTGTTGTAAGGGTCAGCGGCTACGTCAGTGTTACGCAGTGGTCCTACTGGGGTGGGCGAGCCAAAACGCATACCAGTGAAATAAGCACCTGTAGGGATTTCATCAATCAAAGTAGTGTAGGGGCGCAAGCCACCTTCACCGTCATTAGCATCAGCGGTCAACACCACACTAAAATCATCATTAGGGGCATACTTAACAGATAAGCGCCCGTATAATTCTTTAGTTTCACCTACATCATATTTCGCATCTGGAATATTTATAAATTCGCCTAAGCCGTCGCGAGCGTTATATCCAGCATTAAAGTTAAACGAAACGGCATCGCTAAGCGCTCTATTTATAAAAACATCAGCCTTGGTACGACCACGCGTACCCGCTTGAACTCCTACTTTGGTTAACGCTTCGGCATCAGGTTGCTTAGTGATGATATTGATGGCACCACCGATAGAATTTCTTCCATAAAGTGTACCTTGTGGGCCACGCAGCACTTCAATACGTTCAATATTATTTAAATTCCAGTTTTGACCGACTTGACGTCCAAGATAAACTCCATCGACATAAACGCTGACGCCAGGATCAGTAGTGATTAAATGGTCTTGCAAACCAATACCACGGATGAAGGGATTAGCTGAAGAAGTATGCCCAGCTGAAAAGCCTGTTACATTGAGGTTAGGAACAAACTTTCCTACATCAGTCATATCGCTGATACCTTGAGCTGCTAGTGCCTCTCCACTAAAAGCACTAATAGAAAGTGGTACTTCGTAAATCACCTGTGAGCGTTTGGTTGCGGTGACTGTAATGGATTCAATTCTGTCATTGTTATCTTTTTCAACGGTGTTTTGCTGCGCATGTAGCGACCCGCAAAAGGTAATTGAAATAGCGCTAGCCAGCAAAGCTAAGCGGAAATTCGGTCTAGAGGTTGGATTATTATGTGTATTGCTCAATGTTGTTCTCCAATTTTATTATTTTTAATGTTTTTAATACTACTTTAGCGCTTATATGTTTTTTCTTAGTTTTCTTGGTGCTGTAGAGTTTTATATTTCCAGTATTTAAATGAAACGTTTATTGAACTCTTATCAAACTTTTATTGAGCTTTTATTGAACTCTTATCAAACTTTCATCAAATTTTTATCAAGCCTTCATCAGTTCATAATGACTATTATGTAACGGTATATTTGAACATCAGGCGTTTCAATTGCACGCCACTGAAGTTTTATTAAATTCACTACTAATAACCTTTAAATAAATCATTATTAAACAGGCTACTACTCATCAAAATATTACCAGTATTAGCAGATACTAAATACTAAAATTAAAGATGCATAAAGCCGTAAATAACTAAAATATTATTGAAGGTAATCGTCAAAATAGTCTAGGAGATAATTTAGTCAATAGTGACTTCGAGTCATATTGTGAGCAGTCTATTGACGCTAACATTAATAGGGTTCTAATCTAACGATGCACTTGTTATTAAGCGGGTGGTAGAACAATGACTTTTTTTAAGAATACTTGTTCCACAGGTACATCTGGCCAGCCATATGTGGCGTCAAAATCAGTTTTTACTTTAGCCATTTCATCTAACACTTCATAACCTTCGACAACCATACCAAATACGGTATATCCCCAATTTCTTCCAGGATCTAAGCTGTCGTTATTATCCATATTGAAAAAGAATTGACGAGTGGCAGAATGAGGATCTTTTTCTCTTGCCATCGTGATGTTGTACATCTTATTTTTTAAGCCATTACCAGACTCATTAAATATTTTTCCAAATGATGGTTTCACTATAAAATTAGTATCGTAGCCACCACCTTGAACCACAAACTCGGGCACGATACGGTGAAAAATGGTGTCTTCGTAACTGCGTTTGTCTACGTAACGCAAAAAATTATTGACTGTAATAGGCGCTCTAGACCGGTCTAGTTCAACAATAATATCACCCATACTAGTAACCATTTTTACGCGAGGGTAATAATTGTTAGGTTGAATATGTGAACCATCGTCTTTAACTTTTGCAACGACTAAATTTGGGGAAATCGCAAAAAACATAACCAAAATAGGAAAAAAAAGGCACCAAAAGTGCTTAAAAAAATGCTGAAAGTGCTGAAAGTGCTGAAAGATGTTTTTAACATTATGTTGTTCCTAAGGTCTAACGTTTAATAGCTGACAAAATACTGAATTTTTGATTAGTTGCAACCGTTGTTACATTCCCAAATAATCGCTTTAGTTTATGTGGGTAATCCAAATGGCGATTCCCCACCACAAACAACTGCCCACCATTTTTAAGTACTGACTTAGTATCTTTGAACATTTGCCAAGCAATATGATCAGTAATAGCATTTTGCTGGTGAAAAGGTGGATTACATAACACTGTGTCCACCTCAGAAAATTTGGATTTTTCAGTAAAGTCATCTAGGCAGTTGTTCACCATAAATTCACATTGAGGCTCTTTTTCAGCTAAGTTAGCCAATACGTTATGTTTAGCAGAGGCAACAGCCATATATGACTCGTCCGTGAACACCACTTTAGTTTTTTTATTTTGATTGAGAATATGCAATCCTAGCACTCCGTTGCCACAGCCTAAATCAATCACTGTTTTATTGTCCATGTTAGTTAATTTGGGTAAACTTTCAAGCATAAACCGTGCACCGATATCCAGTTGCTGACGGGCAAATACATTGGCCATATTACTGATTTCAAACCTAGGTGTATCGGTGAACCAGACAGTTGGATAAGGACTTAAATGAGATTTGTTAGCGGTAGGTTGACAGAAAACTAAACGCGCTTTTTTCTTAGCTAACGAGGTAGTAGTGATACCTAAATATTTTTCAAACAAGGCTAAAGTAGATTTTTGGATCAGTGCGGCTTTACCTGCGGCTATTATTCTAGTCGATGCCGAAACCCTTGTTTGTAAGTCAATTAATTGTTGTTCCAGTAACGCCGTAGTTTTGGGGATTTTAAGTAAAACAAGTTCTACGGGTAAATCTATTGGGGTGACTGCATCATAAAATGTCACTGACTCAGTGGGAATATTATTTTGCTGCAGATTAATCAAACAAGACTGCTTAGCAACAAAGGAATCACTGATCCATACAGGATTTACATCAGCAAACCAACAAGCTAAAGTGCCAAAATCATCGTTATAAATACTCACCGATTGACTCTGCAAGTCTTGAACATTTTTTTTGACGTATTCAATTAGGTACTCGTCCGCAGCATCCCATGCTTGCCAACTTGGATGTTGTAATGCGGGTGGATACCTAACTAACTGCAAGTTTCTGTCTAAAAGCGTTAAACTGGTGTTCATTTATGTCCAAATTTGGTGGGTTATGCAACGATCACTGTTTGAAGCGCAATATGATAACATGTCAATACATCTGGAAATGCCAGATGCAAGTCTAAAGTACTATCCCAATTTCATTCCACCAGCACAAGCAACAAGTACGATGTACTCACTGCAACAAGAGTTAGACTGGCGCCAGGAACAAATTACCTTATATGGAAAAACCTTCGATGTGCCGAGATTACAAGCTTGGTATGGCGATGAAAATGCAGACTATCGATATTCAAATTTAAGTATGCGACCCCTACCCTGGAGTTCAGCATTACTTGAACTTAAACAAAAATGCGAAAACATTAGCAACAGCCGTTTTAATTCGGTGCTCGCAAATTTGTATCGACACGGCCAAGATGGAATGGGTCGCCATGCAGATAATGAGCCTGAACTAGGTCAGCAGCCTGTGATTGCGTCGTTAAGCTTTGGTGAAGTACGTAATTTAGACTTTTACCACAATCACACTAAGCAGAAGATTAGATTACCTTTGGGCAATGGCAGTCTATTAGTTATGAGCGGCGGTACTCAAACGTATTGGCAACACAGCGTAGCAAAAACCAAAAAAGCGTTAGCAGCAAGAGTCAATCTTACTTTCAGATACGTATTCAACGATGAGCATCGTTAGTATTCAATTATGTAAAGATGAGCATACCATTTAATAAAAAAATATCTATAGCTGTCAATAAGTTGTGCTCGAAATTAGTTAGCTAGCTAGCCATAAGCAAAATGGTGTACTACTTTTTTAAAGCTAAAATTAACACTACAAAAATTATTGGTAATTCAGAACCTGAATACCCTTGGAGAATGTATGAAAATTCAAAATAATATTGAAAAAAAGTTACTTAGTCACTTCAACCCGCAACACCTTCAGGTCATTAATGAAAGTTCTATGCATAATGTACCACCAGGGTCAGAGAGTCATTTTAAAGTGGTTATTGTCACGCCTAGTTTCAGTGGCGAGCGCTTGATAAAACGCCATAGAGCCGTTAATTCAGTATTAAAAGAAGAATTGGCAAACGACATACATGCTTTAGCTTTGCATACATATACACAAGAAGAGTGGCACAACCTGTATGGTGAATTTCCAAACTCACCTAATTGTTTGGGTGGCAGTAAGATAGGACAGTAAAAGTATTAACTGATTGAATAATTAAAAAAGTAATAAAAAGAGTAATAAAAAGGCGTCACGAAGACGCCTTTTTATTCATGCTTACTCATGGCACGTTAACACTCGTTATCGTGCAGACCTTAGTTTCAAATATTTAAAACTTATAGGTAGCTTGGGCATAAGCAAATCTGCCCTGCGCGTTATGCGTTCCGGCAGCATAACCCGTCCATGAACTGTAACTATAAGGTGGTTCTTCGTTAAACAGATTGGTTATACCTAAAGTCAGAGTAGTATTTTCTATACCCGCGTAGTTAACAGTGGTATCGACCGTTATCATCGCATCAATATCGGGTGCTATAGTGCCATCTGTTCTAATTCGCACGGGACCATCTTCTTCAAACTCGCCAATATAGTTGATAGCAAAGTTTGCGCTCCAGTCTGCTTTCACCCAAGAAGCAGAAGTTATCCAACGAACTTTCGGCTGCTCAAAACTTCCTTCCTCTGCAAATAAGCGACCACCAGTACGAATGTCTTCGTAGTTCAATACGTAGTTTAAGACGTAATTAAATTTAAAATCACCCATGTCAGACGACATTCTGTAACTTAAATCAAGATCTAACCCAGATGTTTTAAGATCAAACAAATTCTCAAAGCGGTCAAAAATAACTTCTACTTGACCTGGGTCGCCGGCTACACCTGTATTTAAACGCTGCACAACCGCTGGGTTATTACCTTGAGTAGTGAACACGAATTGTGTGTCTTTACCGATTACATTTTCGATGTCGTAATTATAATAGTCTAGAGAAAAATCGATATCTTCTGTGACTTCATAAATAACACCTAAGTTGTAGCTTTTAGACTCTTCTGGTCCCAAATCAGGGTTACCCGCTAATTGTGCCGTGTATTCAAAAAGTTCGCAGGCTTGATCAACATTGCCAATCGCATCACATCGCACAGTATCAACCAAGCTTGGAGACTCGTCAGTAACACCTAAACCGATCTGACTCAAAGAAGGTGCGCGAAAAGCAGTTCCAAATGAGCCTCGTACCGAAAGTTCATCAGTAGGTGTCCAGATAAAGGCTACTTTAGGATCGGTAGTGGTACCAAAATCGCTGTAGTCTTCATGACGCATTGCTATTTGAATATTAAATGTTTCAGTCACTGGGATCGCAAGTTCAGCAAATATAGAAGTATTATCCCGTGAACCATTGGCCTGTGTTGCTTCTGTACCGAAAACATCACCACGAAGGAATTGATCGTCTGGGTTATCACTGATGGTCTCTTCACGATATTCGGCGCCCACAGCTAACATAAGCTCGCCTGCTGACATATCCATGATAGGACCTGATATCTTGCCATCAAAAGACTTGCTGGTAGACTTACCATATCGAGTAGTTTGAGTTTCTATGAAGTCAAGTGATTCCTGACTGTTAGAAGAAGGTTCAAAGGGATTCCATAAGCCACTATCAATTGCTTCTTGAGTGCGACGAGAGTTTGGAAAACCATTGACTCCACGTTCAATCGAGTCACTTTTAATGTAGCTATAAGCTGTTTCCCAATCCCATCCAGATACTTCGCCTTGAAAGCCGAGTACACTGCGATAGTAATCTGAGTCAACGCGTTTTTCGCGATTACCAATCTCAACTAAACGACGACGCATGGTCAAATCTTGCTGGTAAAATTGACTTGTGGGATCATCAATAAATGGATGATTTGCATTATCAGCAGACATAAATAATTCATTAAAGCTTGGACTAGCGGCCCCTCTAATAGTAGTTTTTGAATTTTGTCCGTTTAACTCAATAAACGCTCTAAGCGTATCGTTAATTTCAAAATTACCCATATACATAAAGCTAACACGTTCCGATGCAGGCACCGTGGAACCCATTGGGGCATAGTCGTAACGACACAAAGTGCCTACAATATCTTCTGCAGGACAAACATCATTACCAAAAGTATCTGGTACACGAATAGAGTTATTTGAAGCAAGTGCAATAGTACCTGGGAAACCTGACGAGCTTCTTTGGTCTGCTGCGTAAGGGTCATTGGGTCTTAAAGCAGTTTGGTTAGAAGAACTAGTATAAAATCTGTCGGCGTTAAGTATTTCTTCGCGATCAAAATAATCTAATACAAATGTATGGTTGGCTTTTTCTGAACTGCTACCGAACAACAGACTTGTATTTGCTTCTTTACCACCGCCATCAGCAGTATCACCAATTCTGCTAGAAACTTCCAAACCATCGTAATCATCTTTCAATATGATATTGATAACACCTGCGATTGCGTCAGAACCATAGGTAGCCGATGCACCATCTTTTAATATATCTACGCGTTTAATGGCTGCTAGTGGGATGTTATTGATATCAACAAAGGCTGTCTCTATTTCGTTTGCGAAAGGGGAAACTGAGATGCGACGACCATTCACAAGAATGAGGGTCGAATCTGCGCCCAAACCTCGCAATGATACACTTGAGCCACCATTGCCTGTGCCATCACTGCTGTTACCTTGTGTAGAAAACGTGCCTTGACCAGCTGCTGGCAGTTTAGTAAACAAACCAATTAAGTCAGTAACACCTGTTTTAGTGATGTCTGCAGCAGATAGAGACGTCACTGGTGAAGGGCCTGCCATATCGGTTCTTTTAATATGCGAACCGGTGACTTGTATACGTTCAACCTTACTGGTTTCGTCTGACTGTGCGTGCACAGCCATACTGCTCGAAATGGCAGTGGCGAGTAATGTGAGTTTTAATATGCTGTGTTTCATTATTATTCCTGATAGATTTTTATTTTAACAATGAATTGAAGTAAACTATTGGTACCGCTTCAACTCCGTTGAGGTCAGACCATCAAATTGGTATTGATGACACATTTATCCTACTTCAATAGAAGTATTAAATAAATATTAACCGACTATAAAAGAAATTCGAATGTAACCAAATGTTGATTTCAAATGGTTAGTTTCAAACGGTTAATCTTAAATATTCGATAAGCCCAATGCCTTTATGAATATTTTTGTAAATGTGTTTTAGGCATTTATCATTAAAACTCTCGTTACTTAATCGCAGTTTAATCAACATGCGGTTGGCAATAAATAAGAAAAATAAATATGCGCCAGTCTTTAAGTACTTTTAATCTACAGTGGGTTGATTCACTCAATAATTTCTTATGTAAGTTAGTCAGTGGGTTTACTCTTTTGATGGTGTTATTAACATTTTTAATTGTAATACTCAGATATGGTTTTAACCTTGGCTGGATTGCCATGCAAGAATCTGTGATGTATCTACATGCTATGGTTTTTTTACTAGGTGCCGCCCACACTCTACGGGTCAACGAGCATGTCAGAGTCGATATTTTTTATCGCCGTTTTAGCCCTAAAAATCAAGCCAAGGTAGACATTTTTGGAAGCCTATTATTACTTATGCCAGTCAATATTTTTATTTTTATGGTTAGTTTCGAATACGTAATGCGATCTTGGCGAGTGATGGAGGCATCGCAAGAAGCTGCAGGTATACCTGCAGTCTTTTTATTAAAAAGCTTAATTTTGATATTTCCGCTGACCATGTTGCTTCAAGGAATAGCGGAGGTCGTTCACAATGTTGTAAGGCTGTCATCGACTAAAGAATTATCTAAAGATGCTGTTAAATAATGGAATATCTCTCGCTGTTGATGTTTTTAGCCGTATGTTTGGTGTTGCTATTGGGTTATCCCGTTGCCTATTCACTGGCAGGTACTGCGCTCATTTTTGCGGGTGTAGGTGCCTTTTTCGGTGTATTTGATACATCCTACCTACAAGCAGTTCCCAGCCGTTTGTTTGGAATTGTGTCTAATCAAACGTTAATTGCTGTGCCGCTATTCATTTTTATGGGTGTGATGTTAGAAAAGTCTCGTGTAGCAGAAAATTTGCTACTGGCGATGGAACAAGTTCTCGGTAAATTGAAATCAGGGCTAGCCGTTTCTGTGGTGTTAGTGGGTATGTTATTAGCTGCAAGTACAGGCATAGTGGGTGCTACAGTAGTAACTATGGGCTTACTTTCGCTGCCTACTATGCTCAAAAAAGGTTACTCGCCGTCTTTCGCTTGCGGTGCAATATGTGCTACCGGCACGCTAGGGCAAATTATCCCTCCATCTATTGCTTTAGTTTTACTGGGTGATGTGTTGTCGAGTGCATTCCAGCAAGCGCAGCTAAACATGGGTATATTTTCACCTCGGTCTGTATCAGTAGGTGATTTATTTGTGGGCGCCTTAGTTCCAGGCTTTTTGTTAGTCACCATGTATCTTTTATATGTTTTAGTTTTTGCAGGCAAGCATATAAACCCATCACCTGAACAAACTGACCATAAACTGATTTCTATTAGTGGTTTATTTATGGCACTCATTCCACCGCTGCTATTAATTTTTATGGTACTTGGGTCGATTTTAGCAGGCTTTGCTACTCCCACTGAAGCTGCTGGTGTTGGTGCAGCAGGCGCGTTGATGTTGGCATTGTTTAATCAACAACTCAATTTACAAACATTAAAAGATGTGATGATGTCGACGACTAAAGTCACCTCTATGGTGTTCTTGATCTTGATTGGTGCGTCTATTTTTTCACTGGTATTTCGTGGTTTTGGTGGTGAAGAACTAATAGAAAAGCTATTTAACAGTTTGCCAGGTGGTGTATTTGCTGCTGTATTGTTAGTAATGGGCGTGATATTTCTGCTTGGCTTTATTTTGGACTTTATTGAAATTACCTTTGTTGTTGTACCTTTAGTTGCTCCAGTGCTATTGGCTATGGGGGTCGACCCAATTTGGCTTGGGATCATGATAGCGGTTAACTTGCAAACTTCATTTCTCACTCCTCCATTTGGATTTGCCTTGTTTTATTTAAGAGGTGTAGCGCCACCAGAAGTTAAAACCTCACATATTTACCAAGGTGTTGCCCCTTTTATTCTTATGCAACTATTGTTATTAGCTTGTTTAGCCATTTGGCCAAATCTGGTAACTTGGTTACCTTCTCTACTTTAAGTATAAATTTTGGGAGTCCACATATGAAATTACTTCAATTATTTGTTTTGGCTACACTGAGTATTTTACTGATATCTTGTGGTGAGCAATCTTCTAATGCTTCTACTGCTTCTACTGCTTCTACTACATTAGTTGAACAACAAACCTATGAATGGAAATTGGTAACGTCTTGGCCAAAAAACTTTCCAGGCTTAGGCAAAGGCCCAGAAACCTTCGCTAAATATGTTGAACGTATGTCCAACGGTAGGCTTAAAGTAAAAGTGTTTGGTGCGGGTCAGATGGTGCCTGGATTTGAAGTATTTGACACTGTTTCTAGCGGTGCTGCTGAGATGGGCCATTCAGGCTCTTATTATTGGAAAGGAAAAGCACCCGCATCGCAGATTTTTACTGCGATTCCCTTCGGCATGAACGCCACCGAGATGAATGCATGGCTTCATTATGGTGGCGGTTTAGAACTATGGCGTGAAGTGTATAAACCTTTTAATTTGATCCCTTTTGCTGGTGGCAATACTGGCGTACAAATGGCAGGCTGGTTTAAAAAGCAAATTAATAGTATCGACGACCTCAAAGGCTTAAAAATGCGTATTCCTGGGTTGGGTGGCGAAGTACTCAAGAAGCTAGGTGGCCTTCCTGTCGCGCTAACAGGTGGTGAATTATTTACTTCACTGCAGTCAGGTGCAATTGATGCGACAGAATGGGTAGGTCCTTACAACGACTTGGCATTTGGTTTACATAAAGCCGCCAAATATTATTATTACTCAGGTTGGCATGAGCCAAGCGCTAATTTAGAGTTTATAGTCAACAAACAAGCATTCGAGGCACTGCCAGATGACTTGCAAGCCATCATTGAAGTGGCAACACGTGCAGTCAATCAAGACATGTGGGATGAATATACTGCTGCTAATAATTCAGCAATGCAGGCTTTAGTCGAGATACACGGTGTTGATATGCGTCCTTTACCTGAGGATGTGATGTTAGCATTAAGAAATACTTCAGCTGAGGTGATGCGACAACAGTCAGCTGCTGACCCGATGTTTAAAAAAATATATAAATCTTATTCTGACTTTCAAAGCAACGTTATGAAATATCATCAGGTGTCAGAGTTTGAATATTACAAAAATCGCGCTGAGAAATAGTACTGAAGAACAATACTGAAGAATAATGCTGTCATGTCACTCTGCTATTTCATCAATATATTACTGGCTCGATTGCAACATTGTTTGGGATAACACACAGTCTGTAATTAGTGTTAAACAATAAACCAAGTTAAGCCATTGCATCTTTATCAGCTGTTCAGATGTGTTTAAGCGCTGACTAGCATTACAATGCGCTAAAATTTTTAAATAGGAAATTTATATGATTGTTAAGCCTAAAATTCGTGGCTTTATCTGCACTAACGCACATCCAATTGGATGTGCGGCTAATGTCCAGCAACAAATTGATTATGTTAAAGCTCAAGGAATATTAAGCAACGCGCCTAAAAACGTATTGGTTATTGGTAGTTCGACGGGCTATGGATTGGCTTCAAGGATCACCGCTGCATTTGCTGGTGGCGCTAATACTTTGGGGGTGTGTTTTGAAAAGCCACCGACCGAACGCAAAACAGGTACCGCTGGCTGGTACAATACTGCTAGTTTTCATGCAAAAGCGGCGGCACAGGGTTTGTATGCTAAAACATTAAATGGCGATGCTTTTTCTAAAGAAATAAAGCAACAGGTTATTGATACCTTGAAGGCTGATATGGGTAAGGTTGATTTAGTTATTTATAGCCTAGCCTCTCCAAGACGAACCGATCCTGAAACGGGTGAAGTGTATAAGTCTACCTTGAAGCCTGTGGGGCAGTCTTACAAAACAAAAACTTACGATACTGATAAAAACCTGATCCATGAAATAGCCTTAGAGCCTGCTAATGAAGATGAGATCCAGCAAACTATAAAAGTGATGGGTGGTGAAGACTGGGAGTTGTGGCTAAACGCCTTAGGGGCAGCAGGTTTACTGGCAGATAATTGTAAAACCACAGCTTATACTTACGTAGGTAAAGAGTTAACGTGGCCAATATATGGACAAGCAACGATAGGTAAAGCTAAAGAAGACTTAGATCGGGCGGCGGCCGACATAGTAAAAACCAATGTTAATAAAGGTGTTCAGGCTTATGTTTCGTCGTTGAAAGCATTAGTTACGCAAGCTAGTTCAGCGATTCCAGTGATGCCTTTGTATATTTCACTTATTTATAAAGTAATGAAAGAAGAAGGAACACATCAAGGATGTATAGAACAAATATACGATTTATTTACAGATAAGCTAACCCAAACACAACCCAAAGTAGATGAGTTGGGTCGCTTATACATGAATGCTAAAGAAACTAACGACGCCACTCAGGCAAAAATAAAGTTTCTATGGGATCAAGTAACTCAAGAAAATTTTCACGAGTTAAGTGATTATGCAGGTTATCACCATGAGTTCTTGAAATTATTTGGCTTTGATTTACCTGGAGTCGATTATGATGCTGAGGTAGATACTTTAATCGATTGGTAAAAAAAGCTTGAAATTTATCTAAATTCAAAACCGCTGCAAAGCGGTTTTTTATTTTAGTAATTTAGTTCACCTTCGAAAGAGCTAAATCTCCATCAAACAAGTAAAAACTGTGAAATAAACATGTTTAAACTGCAATTTGCGTAGAAGAAATACACAGGTTAATGCTAAAATCGCATTACTAAGCGTAGGGGCTTTTTGTAACCCTATGTAAATTTTATAGGGTGCATAAGTTTTAAGGAGCCCCGATACTTCTATTTGACTTTCAGTGAGCTGCAATAAATTAAATGTAACCTACTGGTTAGTTATCGATTAACGATACTCATCACCATTAAGTTTTTTTGAACGAATAACACTATGGACGGCTGTGATAAAGAGCCTAATGGTGCTGTGTATTAATTAGAGTAGTGCTATTGCGTATGATAAAAATTACTAAAGGGTTAGACCTTCCTATTCAGGGAGCGCCAGAACAAGTTATTCAAGATGGGAACTCAATCACTAGAGTGGCTATTTTGGGTGGAGAATACATTGGCATGCGTCCAACTATGCATGTTCAAGAAGGGGACCAAGTAAAGAAAGGCCAGATGCTTTTTGAAGATAAAAAGAATCCTGGAGTTAAGTTCACTGCTCCTGCTGCCGGTAAGGTTATTGCGGTCAACCGTGGTGCAAAGCGAACTCTACAATCTGTTGTCATTCAGCTTGAAGGTGATGAGAGTGAAGTATTTGCTAAATATAGCAGTGCTGAACTGGCATCGTTAGATACAGCCAAAGTACAAGAAAATTTGGTAAATTCTGGCATGTGGACCGCTTTTAGGACTCGTCCTTTTAGTAAGTCACCGGCTCTAGACTCAAAACCTCATTCGATTTTTGTTAGTGTGATGGATACGAATCCACTGGCTGCTGATCCTCAAGTGATCATTTCCCAGCGTAGTGAAGACTTTATTAACGGTTTGCAAGTGATTGCCCGCCTAACAGATGGCAAAGTTTTTGTTAATAAAGCGTCCGGTGCTGAGATTGATACTGGTAATGCATCCGTTGAGGTGAATGAGTTTTCTGGTGTTCACCCTGCAGGGTTAGTAGGCACTCACATTCATCATTTGGATGCGGTAGGTCAGAGCAAAAAAGTATGGCATGTAGGTTACCAAGATGTGTTGGCAATCGGCAGCCTGTTCACAACAGGTGAATTAGATAACCGTAAAGTGATTTCTTTAGGTGGGCCTGAAGCAAAGAATCCTCGTTTAATTCGTACATTGTTAGGCGCTGATATTGCAGAGTTAACTGCCAATGAAGTCAACGATGGTGAGATGCGTATTTTATCTGGTTCGGTACTGCAAGGTAGTCACGCTCATGGCGTGCATGGGTATCTAGGAAGATTCCATAACCAAGTATCTGTATTGCGTGAAGGTCGTGAAAAAGAATTATTTGGCTGGATTAAACCAGGTGTCAACCAACATTCAGTAACGCGGGCTTATCTTGGTCACTTCAGTCCTAAAAAGTTATTCGGTATGACTACCACAACTAATGGTTCTGACCGTTCCATGGTTCCCATAGGTAACTATGAGCGTATTATGCCATTAGACATTTTGCCTACATTATTGTTGAGAGACATTATTTCTGGCGATACGGACGGCGCCCAAAGTATGGGCTGTCTGGAGCTAGATGAAGAAGATTTAGCATTATGTACCTATGTTTGTCCTGGCAAATATAATTATGGACCGATTCTGCGAGAATGTTTAGATCAGATTGAGAAAGAGGGTTAATCATGGGCTTAAAAGTATATTTAGAAAAAATTGAACCTAATTTCGAAACAGGTGGGAAATACGAAAAATTTTACGCCTTGTACGAAGCAGCAGCCACTATTTTTTATACACCGGGAAGCGTCACTAAGGCAAATACCCACGTTAAAGATAGTATTGATTTAAAAAGAATTATGATATTTGTGTGGATGGCGACATTCCCAGCCATGTTCTACGGCATGTTCAATATTGGTCAACAAGCACAGCTTGCAATCGTTACAGAAGGCGCAGTTTGGGCTGATACAGCTACAGCGTTTTGGCAAGCGGGTCTATTCGAGATGCTTGGCGGTCAACTTGATGCCAGCACTAGTTGGATTGGCTTGATGTTGTATGGTGCTTGCTTCTTTGTGCCAGTTTACGCCACTGTATTTGCCGTAGGTGGCTTCTGGGAAGTATTATTTGCTTCGGTGCGTAAGCATGAGATTAACGAAGGTTTCTTTGTTACCTCTGTTTTATTCTCGTTAACGCTGCCTGCTACTATTCCACTATGGCAAGCTGCCTTAGGTATCACTTTTGGTATCGTTATAGCTAAAGAAATATTTGGTGGTACTGGACGTAACTTCTTAAACCCAGCTTTATCTGGTCGAGCATTTTTATATTTTGCTTATCCTGCACAAATATCAGGTGATGCAATTTGGACCGCTGCAGACGGATACACCGGCGCAACCTGGTTAAGTCAAGCCGCGAATGGTTCAATAACAGATTGGAGTGTTAATTCTCAGTGGTGGGATGCATTCGTAGGAAATATTCCAGGCTCTATGGGTGAAGTGTCCGCATTAGCTATTTTGATTGGTGGTTTGTTCATTATTTACATGCGAATAGCCTCATGGAGAACGGTGTCAGGTGTGGCTTTGGGTGTGTTCTTATTTTCAAGCTTGCTGAATCTAGTTGGCAGCGATACTAACCCAATGTTTGCAATGCCTTGGTACTGGCATATGGTTATCGGAGGTATGGCCTTTGGTATGTTCTTTATGGCAACTGATCCTGTGTCGGCAGCCTTTACCAATCAAGGTAAATGGGCTTACGGTATTTTGATTGGTTGTATGACAGTGATGATCCGCGTTTTGAACCCGGCTTTTCCTGAAGGTATTATGTTAGCAATATTGTTTGCTAACTTGTGGGCACCTTTATTCGATTATTTTGTTGCCCAAAGCAATATAAAGCGGAGGATCGCACGTGTCGGCTAAAAAAGAAACGTTAGGTAAAACTGTAGGTGTGGTAGTTGCTGTATGTCTGGTTTGTTCAATTATTGTATCTGGAGCCGCGGTAGGTTTACGCGACTTACAAGAAACTAATGCAGCCATAGACAAACAATCTAATATTGTCGAAGCAGCAGGGTTAATTGATTTAGCAGCTGGTGATATCTCTGGAACGTTTAATAAATATATTGAAGAGCGTTTTATTGATCTTGAGACAGGCGAATATGTAGATGAGCCAAAAGATGGCTACGATATGTACAAAGAAGCTAAAAATCCTGAGTTCTCAGTTGAGGTTGCTAACAGTAATGTAGGATTCAAACAGCGAGCCAGTATTGCTAATATTTACTTAGTAAAAAATGATGCCGGTGCAGTGACTCGATTAGTACTGCCCGTTCATGGCAGCGGTCTATGGGACTTAATGTATGGCCTCCTGGCGGTCGATGCTGATGGCAATACTGTACGTGAGTTGATCTATTATCAACACAAAGAAACTCCAGGTTTGGGCGGTGAAATACAAAACCCTAGCTGGAAAGCCAAGTGGGATGGTAAAAAGCTGTTTGACGATGGAAAAGTCGCCATCGAAGTTAATAAAGGCGATAACTCGAACGACCAGTACGCGGTTGATGCACTTTCAGGCGCTACATTGACCAGTAACGGTGTTGAAAATACACTGACTTATTGGGCGGGCGAGAATGGCTTCGGGCCATATCTTAAAAACCAGACTTGGAAATCGTAAGGGATTCACACAATGGCTGAAACTAAAGAAATGAAAAAGGTATTGTTTGGACCCGTCCTAAACAATAACCCAATAGCATTACAAGTGCTGGGCGTTTGCTCAGCCTTGGCAATTACAACTAAACTAGAAACTGCATTGGTTATGTCATTAGCATTAACCGCAGTAACTGCATTTTCCAATTTGTTTATCTCGCTTATTCGTAATCATATACCTTCGAGTGTAAGGATAATTATTCAAATGACTATTATTGCCTCTTTGGTAATAGTGGTTGACCAAGTGTTAAAAGCTTATTCATATGAGATTTCGAAACAGCTTTCAGTGTTTGTTGGTTTGATTATCACTAACTGTATTGTTATGGGACGGGCAGAAGCTTACGCGATGAAAAGCCCGCCATTTATGTCCTTCCTCGACGGTCTTGGCAACGGCATAGGTTATTCTATGGTGTTAATAGTAATTGGTACTATCAAGGAATTGTTTGGTTTTGGTACCTTACTGGGCTTTGAGATTTTACCTTTGATTCAAAACGGAGGTTGGTATCAAGGTAATGGTTTATTGATTTTACCTTTTAGCTCATTCTTTTTGATTGGTGGTCTGATTTGGGCAATTCGAACCATACGTCCAGCGCAAGTCGAGCCAAAGGGATAACTCATGGAACATTATATTAGTATCTTCGTTAAATCTGTCTTTATCGAGAACATGGCTTTATCCTTATTTTTAGGTATGTGTACTTTTTTGGCCGTATCCAAGAAAGTTAAGACCGCCATGGGTTTAGGTGTAGCAGTAATCGTAGTTTTAGGAATTTCAGTTCCTGTTAACCAAGTTATATTTGTGAATATCTTAGCACCAGGAGCACTTGGCTGGGCTGGTTTCCCAGAAGCAGATTTGAGTTTTTTGAGCTTTTTGACTTTCATAGGCGTAATAGCAGCGTTAGTACAAATATTGGAAATGACGTTGGATAAGTTTTTCCCTGCGCTATACAACGCACTTGGGATCTTCTTACCCCTTATTACAGTGAATTGTGCGATTTTTGGCGGTGTTGCATTTGCGATACAGCGTGAATATAACTTCAGTGAAAGTATTGTTTATGGTGTAGGCAGTGGTTTAGGTTGGGCAATAGCCATCACTTTACTTGCTGCGGTACGTGAAAAACTTAAATATGCAGATATGCCAGAAGGTATACGAGGTTTGGGCTCAGTATTTATGATTACTGGACTGATGGCGCTTGGTTTCCAGTCATTTACCGGCATCGCGCTGTAGACGACACTTTGAGGAATAATTAAATGAATCCGAATGAAATTTATCTTGGTGTAGGCATGTTCATCGCTATTGTTTTAGCGCTAGTGTTTATCATCATGTTTGCAAAATCTAAATTAGTACCAGAAGGTGAGATTACCATTACGATTAATGGTGGCGCTGAAGCATCAATTACCGCTCAGCCCGGTGATAAGCTTCTAGGCGCTTTAGCTAACGCTGGTATCTTTGTGTCTTCTGCCTGTGGCGGCGGCGGTACTTGTGGTCAATGTCGAGTTGATATCAAAGCCGGTGGCGGTGAGCTTTTACCCACTGAAGTAGACCATATTAGTAAAAAAGAAGCGAAGCAAGGATGTCGACTATCTTGTCAGGTATCCATTAAAGAAAATATGGATATTGAGCTAGAAGAAGAAATTTTTGGTATTAAAAAGTGGGATTGCGAAGTTGTTTCAAATGACAATAAAGCTACTTTTATCAAAGAACTCGTACTTAAGCTACCTGATGGTGAAAGTGTTCCTTTCAGAGCTGGTGGTTATATTCAAATCGAAGCGCCACCTCACCATGTTAAGTACAAAGATTTTGATGTTCCTGAAGAATACCGTGGTGATTGGGAGCGCTTTGGTTTCTTTAACATAGAGTCTAAAGTTGAAGAAGAGACTATTCGTGCTTATTCAATGGCTAACTACCCAGAAGAAGCAGGTATTGTTATGTTGAATGTGCGAGTCGCTTCGCCACCCCCTAATAATTTAACTTTACCCGCTGGTAAAATGTCTTCTTATATTTGGAGTTTGAAAGAAGGCGATAAAGCGACTATTTCAGGTCCATTTGGTGAGTTCTATGCCAAAGAGAGCCCTGCAGAAATGGTATTCGTTGGTGGTGGTGCCGGTATGGCTCCAATGCGTTCACACATATTTGATCAACTGCGTAGATTAAATACCAAACGTCCCATTACATTTTGGTATGGCGCCCGTTCTTTACGTGAAATGTTTTACGTGGAAGATTTCGACATGCTGCAAAAAGAAAATGATAACTTTAAATGGCATGTTGCTTTGTCGGATCCACAACCCGAAGATAATTGGGAAGGTGATACAGGATTTATCCATAACGTGTTGCTAAAGAATTATCTTAAAGATCATCCAGCACCTGAAGATTGTGAGTTTTACATGTGTGGACCTCCCATGATGAATGCGGCGGTTATAAATATGCTTAAAGAGTTAGGCGTAGAAGACGAAAACATCATGTTGGACGACTTCGGCGGGTAACTTCAAGCTAGTATTAATAAATATTTTTTGAAGGGGCTATATGCCCCTTTTTTTATAGGTTCAAAATAAAGTATGCAAACAAATTTTAGCCTCAGATTTTTGATTGTCGTTGTGACTACAATCTTAATCGCCTGTTCCCCCCCTAAAAAGCAAGAAAAGCTTATATCAGGCCCAACAATGGGCACCACTTACAATGTAAAGTTTGTAACGATAGATGGCGTGGATGAACAACAATTAAAACAACAGATTAAACAAACATTGCTGGATATTAATCGCCTGATGTCAACCTATATTAAGGACTCAGAATTAAGCAGATTTAACCAGTGGAGTAGTGTTGAACCCTTTCCCATGTCAGCAAAAACTTTGGACGTGCTAAATGAAGCAAAACGTTTAGGTGTGATGAGTGCGGGATTATTGGATGTAACAGTAGGACCTTTAGTCAACCTTTGGGGCTTTGGTCCACAAAGTCGACCGCAGAAGATCCCAACTGAAGAATTGATTAACACTACGCGACAACAAGTTGGTCTAGACAAATTGACGCTCGGAGCAACTTGGGCTAGTAAAACCAGACCTGATCTTTATGTAGATTTATCAACCATTGCTAAAGGTTACGCAGTCGATCAACTTGCAGAGTTACTACAAAGTCTCAACATAAACAGTTTCTTAGTGGAGATAGGCGGTGAAATGCGCTTGTCAGGTACAAAAGCATCAGGTGAGCCATGGAAAATTGCTATTGAAAAACCCGAAACAACACAACGCTCAATACAAAAAATCATCAGTGTGGGTGACAATGCCGTTGCTACATCCGGTGATTATCGTAACTACTATGAGCAAGATGGACTACGTTATTCTCACTTGATCAATCCCGCTACAGGCTATCCAATCAAACATAATTTGGTGTCTGTGACTGTGGTTCACGCATCCTCTATGACAGCCGATGGTTTAGCGACAGCGCTTAATGTAATGGGTAAAGAAAAAGCATTACACCTAGCAGCAACTTACGATATCGCAGTGCTGTTGATTACTAAAGAAAAGGACGGCTTTACCGAGTATACTAGCAACAGATTTGAACAACTTGTAATTGTTCACTAAGACCACACTACATACACATCAAGTTTTATTGGAGATAGGTTTTGAGCACCTTTATTTTTGCATTTATATTTTTTCTCATCGTAGTGGTTGCCATGTCGGTAGGCTATATATTTCAACAGAAGACTATTGCTGGAAGTTGTGGCGGATTAGGTGCTTTGGGCATAGCTAAAGCTTGTGATTGTCCGGAGCCTTGTGATCGTAAAAAAATGCGACTAGAAAAAGAACAAGCTAGAGAAGCTAAATTAAATGAATGGAAAAAAGACCAAATACTATAATTTAACGGTGATAAACCAAAACGAGTAAAAAAGAATAAAAACGTCAGCTAGTCTGGCGTTTTTTTATATTGATATATTCTAATATTCCGGCAAGATATTGATTTTATACATAACAACTGTATCGAGCCTACTATTTGCGGAAAATCATTCATATCGATATGGACTGTTACTATGCAGCCGTTGAGATGCGCGACAACCCAGAATATCGGAATGTACCACTTGCCATAGGTGGCAGTATTGATAAACGTGGTGTTATATCAACTTGTAATTATCAAGCTCGAACGTTTGGAGTACGTTCAGCTATGGCTACAGCTCACGCCTTAAAACTTTGCCCTGAACTAGTATTGGCTCCTGGCAGAATGGCTTTATATAGTGAAATATCTCAACAAATACGCCAAATACTCAGTCGATATACAGACAAAGTTGAACCTCTTTCATTAGATGAAGCTTATCTAGATGTATCTGACTGTAGCTTGTTCTCAGGTAGCGCCACCTTAATTGCTGAAGATATACGACGGGCTATTTTTGAAGAAACTCAACTCACTGCTTCAGCAGGAGTCGCTTCTTGTAAGTTTGTTGCTAAAATTGCCAGTGATGAAAATAAACCCAACGGTATCTGCGTTATTACTCCTGAGCAGTTAGACGATTTTGTGATCGCCTTACCCCTCAACAAAATTCCAGGCGTTGGTAAAGTCACTTTGGCTAAGTTAAATAACCTGCAACTTTATAGTTGCGCTGACGTGCGTCAATTCCCCTTTGAAAGCTTAATCAAACACTTTGGTAAATTTGGTTCAATAATATGGGACAGAAGTCATGGTTTGGATAACCGAGACTTGAGTATCGCCAGACAACGCAAGTCTGTGGGAGTGGAGCGGACTTTAGCTAAAGACGTTCATTCACAAGATGAATGTGTCACAATAATTGATAGCCTTTTTCCATTATTACAACAGCGATTAGACGAGTCTCAAGCTAACGTTCAAAGTCAGGGTATAAAACTCAAGTTTAGTGATTTTCAACAAACGACAGTCGAGCATAGATGTCGGGTGTTAGACAAAAACTACTTTCTTAAACTATTAACCGAAGGTCTCTCACGCCGAGCAAATAGAGGCATTAGATTGGTAGGACTGCATGTTACCTTAGCTAATATTGAAGACACTAAACAACTGGCGTTTTCATTCTCATCTATTCAAAAATGAAACTTAGCCAGTCGTTATGCCAAGTCAGCCGTGATACTAAGTAAGTCGCGGCGTTAAGTAAGTCGCGGCACTAAGTAAGTCGCGACGCTAAGTAAGTCGCAACGCTAAGTAAGCCACTGTATTAAGCAAAATCATTTCTGCTTCGCAATAATAAGGAAACAGACTAGTGCAAAAAATACCCCATAATGTTTGGTTATTAACGCTGATCCAAGCTTTAGCTATGAGCGCAAGCACCATGCTGATTCTGGCGGGGGGCGTCTTGGGAGCTCAGCTTACACCTGATCCTAAATGGTCGACCTTACCCTTAGCCATGAGTATTGTAGGTACTGCTTGCGGTGTTGTGCCAGTCACGCGTTTGATGCAACACTTTGGTAGAAAACCCATTTTTATTAGTTCTACTATGATGGGTACGCTGGTAGTACTGCTGGCCGCTACGAGTATCACCAATAACAGCTTTTGGGGATTGGTTTGCTGTACTTTTTTATTAGGTATAATGATGGCTGCCATTCAACAAATACGTTTTGCAGCCATGGAATCAGTCAGTATTGAATTGATACCTAAGGCTGCTTCTACTGTGTTACTAGGTGGGTTAGTTGCTGCTATTTTAGGCCCAGAGTTAGTGGCTCTTGGCCAGTTTTTTTTAGAACAAGCCTTTGTTGGCGGATTTTATTTGACTGCCGCTTTACTACTACTGTGTAGCTTGCTGTTTACCCAAATTGATAATACTCACGTTGTCACAGCAAAATCTGCACATACCGGACGAAAGTTAAGTGTGATAACGCGCCAACCAGTGTTTATATTGGCCGTTTCCGCATCTGTAGTAGGCTATGCTTTGATGAGCTTTATTATGACGGCCACACCTGTGCATATGCATGTGCACCAAGCTTATTCTTTACAAGATACAAAATGGGTGATCCAAAGTCACATTGTTGCGATGTTCTTCCCATCACTATTTAGTGGTTGGTTGATCAGTAAACTAGGTACTTCTAAAATTATTTATGCGGGATTATGCTCCTACGTCACTGCTATTCTAATTGCGCTAGTAGGCAGCGAATGGCTTCATTATTGGAGTGCGTTGCTACTATTAGGCATTGGCTGGAATTTTATGTTTGTTGGCGGTACCGTTTTACTAGCACAAAGTTACCAACCTAGTGAAAAATTTAAAGTCCAAGGTTTAAATGAATTTTTGGTGTTTGGTTGCCAAGCTACTGCAGCCTTAAGTGCAGGTGTGTTTTTAAATCTTATTGATTGGCATGGTTTATTACTGGCTAGCTTTATTATCATCGCGGTACAATTGCTAGTGATGACGTGGCAAAAAATCCGTCATAAGACAACGTTATAACTGTAACAACTAGCAGCGAGGAACATATATGTCCATAAAAACAGGACGTTACCAACATTACAAAGGCAATGAGTACGAAGTGATTGGTGTGGCTAAACACTCAGAAGATGAATCAGAACTGGTGGTCTACCGACCTCTTTACAATGAAAGTGGCGGTGCAAGCAATCTATGGGTTAGGCCTTTAAGTATGTTTATTGAAACAGTACAGGTTGCTGGGAAAACCAAGCCAAGGTTTGAGTATATTAGCTAAGTATTATATTACTCAGTAAAACTCACGCTATAAGGTTAAAAATAAAATTTTATTTTTAACCTAGGATTGCTCCTTTGTGTCGTGGTATTTAATACCTTGTTCGTATTTTTAAAACGCGGTGTCTATGAATTATTCCAACGTAAACTATCAATAATTAACGTCAAACACTGTGAGAACCACAGCTGTTTTTTATTTACAATAATAAGAATCAGCCATGTTTAAGCTGTGATGTTGGTGCCCTACTCAAACCTCAAGCTTTAAAAAACACTCAGCAAATAATGAAAGCTTGGAGTTGAGTAACTACCGTTTCTAAGCGAAGAGTAGCACAGTAGCAGTCCACAAACTTGCAGCAAGGAGCGCCGCATAAGTAGCCGGCACTAGCTGCGATTTCACATGATCCATTAGGTCACAGCCTGTAGTCATCGAACTTAAAATAGTGGTGTCTGAAATAGGTGAACATTGATCACCATATACACTGCCATTCAAAATAGTAGCAAAACAGACCATCATAAACAGTTCAGGATTGTGTAAGCCTTGGCTTTGAGCGATGGTCCATGCCAAAGGTAAACCTAAGGGAAAAGCAATGGCGTAAGTCCCCCAACTCGTACCGGTCGAAAAAGCAATAACCATAGTCATCAGTTGTAAAATTATAGGTAAACACCAAAACGGGATATGCTCCCCCAAAGATTCAACTAAGTAAATACCACCACCTAACTGTTTACTTAGCACCCCTATCGTCAGGGCAAACATTAATATCACTGATGCCACCACCACGCCTTTTAAGCCATTACCAAA
>Ga0222645_100240_pt1 | contig 32423 bp, 27 predicted proteins | sample AntAcemetagen292_FD_179881 | JGI IMG/M metagenome (GOLD analysis project Ga0222645, IMG submission 179881) | Saline water microbial communities from Ace Lake, Antarctica - #292 | ecosystem: Environmental > Aquatic > Non-marine Saline and Alkaline > Saline | place: Antarctica: Ace Lake | collected...
AGTTTCCGCGGCCGTCGATGTCACTCCGTCTCCGTCTCCACCTTCTCCGTCCCCGTACCCGCTTCTCGTCTCCTCTCCTCCCAAGTACAAACTCCAGTCGCACTCCCTCGCGGTTACGACTCCCGGTTTCCAAAGCCGCGTAAGTTCTTCCGTCCGCCCTGACTCGTTCGTCTCGATGTTCCGTCGCAGCCACCGAAGCGCGCCCCCGGCGGCCATCTCCGTGGCGCACACCGATTTCACGTGAGGCAAGTTTTTCGCCAGCGCCATGGCGAGCCAACCCGTGCCTGCGCCTAGTTCCAAAACGCGAACGCCGGGTACTGATAGCCCGCTCGTATCAGCAACCGCCTCGAGGTACTCCAACAGCCGCGCAGCCGCGGGCCACACGTGCCCGCCGGTGGTGGCGAACGTCGCGGTGTCCTGCGATTCGGGGAGAAAAAGTCGGACGGTGAGAAAAAGTGCTTTCTTTTTGTCGGCGGCAAGACCAAGGCAGATACGGACTCCTTTTTCGGTGACGCACCATGTATTCGAAGTTATCGCACACCACGATGCCATCGCAGGACCACGGCGGCATCGCGACGGACCCTTGCCGGTACGCGCGCGCGGGTGAAGAGTGCGGGAGGCACGAATGCTATGGCAAAAAGGTATTGGACTGGTGGAAATCGTCCGCCCGAAAATAAAACGGAGCCAATTTCGGCCGTCTCTCAGTGCCCCGCACGCGTACGGGGCCTGGCCGCGCGCGCAAAAACTGGGGTCGCGTCGCGTCGCGAGAGCATGTCAAAGCGCAAAGGGGGTTCCCACCTGGAAAATGCGCTGGCGAAGTTCCAGTACGTGTCCCGTGATCGACCACTCGACGCGCCCGTGCCCGATCCCCGTACGCCGGGTTTTCTCGGCCTTCGCCGCGAGGTGTCCGCCTCCGCGCTTTCCGCGACGCAGACCGCTGACCCCCCTTCTCCATTTTCGTCCCACTAACTAACACAGGAAGGTCCAGCAGCAGTCCGCGAAGATCTCCATCGATGCTTCCAAGGACCGCGCGCGGCTGGACGCGCGGTCCACGGCGCAGGCGGAGCGTTTGAAAGCCGCGGCTGATCTCGAGGCGAAGAGCCGGGCGGAGAAGGACCGAAACGCCGCCGCGCTCGCGCCGCCCAGCCACGAAAACCTGGTCGCCACGAACTGGCTGATGAAACAAAAAAGGGTGATGGACCTGCTCCACAAGTTTCGGAAACCCATGTCCACCGCGGAGCTTCACAACGAACTGGGGTGGCCCGTGGACGCGCCCGAGCTGTGGGAGATGCTGACGCACAACGACAAGGTTTCGTACGACGATACCAAAAAAAGATTCTCGTACAAAGCCAAGCACGTGTTACGGGACCGACGAGAGATGCTCGCGCTGATTCACAAGTTTCCCGACGGCGTGCTTGAAAGTGACGTGGTGGACTCGTACCTCGGCGCGGCGGATGACGCGGCGGCGCTGCTGGAAAGCGGGGATGTGCTTTTTTTGGTAAACGCGGAGTCGCGCGAACGCGTTTTGTACCCGATTGACGACTTTTACGAAGCCGTCGGGACGGTTGCGGAGGTGAGTCTTTCCCAATCACCACGCTCCGCCTCCCTGATTACAGCCCCTACTTGACTGCACTCATTAAAAGCAAATGCACTACTGGTAACTCTTACCAGTACAGTGCTGGCCTCTCTTACAAATATATCACATACGCGCTGCGCTGTTTGCGCTTACAAGTTACGAACGTCACGACCGACTGACACTTTCTTGTTAATCGTATCAGGAAGTCTCTGGGGCGTTCCACGCCGTGCAAATACCAACCTTCGACCCGGACTGGGACGCCGCTTTAAGAGGACTGGGCATGGAACCGGCACCACGACGCGCGGTTCGCAACCGGGGCGGGGACGACGACAGCGACGACGAATTCGGAAATCGAAAAAAGAAAAAAAAGAAACGACCGGTAAACTTTGACCGCATGAAGGTCACGAACGCGCACCTTCCCGAGCTGTTCAAGGCGCCGCAGGTTGACAGGGTGGACTGATGAGGGTTGTACACGGATTTAGGGTAGTTGTTCGTAACGAAAAAATAGACTAATAGGCGTAGGCAATCAGTCATTCGTGGCGCGCTTTGGTTCATTTACATTCGAGAAAACTCTCTCTCGGGTCATTCTTTCGGGAAGCGCTCACGTTCACTCGCGATACGTCGCTCGGTTGTCTAATATGTAGTTGTTATGTCCTTACCTCACCGGTGTCCCGCGAAGGAAAGCCGCGTGGCCGGGTCGGTGTTAGGGGGAGACACGACGCCGGTATCCAGCTGGGTCAGGCACGGGGTGCTGGGGGGCGCGTACCCGGCCGTTGTCGAAACCGAAACCGCCTTCGCGCCGAGATTCCGCGGGATGCTTCCAAACATGGGCATGGCGTCCCTCCCTGTGGCGCCCGAAACGCGCTTCGCGGGCGGCGCGGGTGGTTCAAACGCGCAGTCTCCGTCATCCTCCCTGTTTCTTTTCTCGCTAGCAGCCTGCTCCGCGATATCCGCGACGTTTTCTGGGGAAACGGCCGGTTGTTCCGCGGTCCGAGCGGTTGGTTCCTCGGGCGCGACAAATGTGCCCGTCGCGAGCGAGCGTTCCTGTTTCAAAAAAGCCGCCGTCGCCGCCGCCGTCGCCGCCGCCGCTTCCAGCCGCGCCAGCCGCGTCAGCGCCCTGGCGTGCGCCTGCGCCTCCGCGAAGTACAGCGCCGCGACCGTGGCTTCGGTGTGCGTGGCACCCGACACCACAACTTTAACCGCCGCCGTGACCCGCGCGCCGAACGCGGCGACTTCCTCTTCAAGCGCCACCACCCTTCCCGCGGTTTCAGTCGCGAACTTCGCAAACGCGTCGTCCGCGTTTTGTTTTTGTTCAACGGCTTGGGCCTGAATAGAAACAACGTTGACCTCCCCCTGGTGCGTTGGTGCCGTGGCCGCCGCGAGCAGATCCTCCAGCTCACCGATACGCGCCACAGCCTTGGCCTCGGCGACCTTCGCGGAAGCGGCTTGCCCGGAAACCCTCTCCACGAGCTCCTCCAAGGCGACGCGACCGTCAAAGTCCTCGTCGTACGCGTCATACCGCGCACCAGCGCCGCCGCCCGCGTTCGCGATAGCCGCAGCCGCGTGCCGCGCCGCTTCCCGCATCGCGGGCGGGGACTGGAAGAACATCGAGTGCGTCCCGCCCCCAAGGGGGGTGCCGACGCCGTAAAAGTGCGCAGCCGCGGCCGCCGCCGCCGCCGCGGCGACGCCGCCGACGCCGCCGGCGCCTTCAGGGCGCGTCACCGAAGGCGGCGCCTCTTCGCACAGCGCGGACATCGCCGCGGCGGCGGGTCGCATTGACGGGGACGCCGCGGCCATGCCCCCAGCGCTCCCAAGAAAGGACTGTCTTCTTTGCGCGTGCGAGGGCGACCTGAGGTGCAGGGGCGAGGGCGGGGGCATACCGCCGACTTGCGTCAGGGCGTCCAGCAAAACCCCCATCCCGCCGGCGTCCCCCGCGGACGCGGCGCGCTTTAACGGCGAACAGGGCGTTTGCGTCGGTACCCTCCACTGCGCGCGGTCGCTTTTCCCGGTGGACTCGGGGGCTCTTTGGATTTTGCCGTATGCGTTTTTAGGATTTTGCGACGCGCTGCCCCCGCAAATCACCCGGTCCAACCTCCCGCCCCGGGTGGGTTCGCCGTTGCACGAGCACCGGTCTAACGGGACTTTCACGACTGAGATAAATACAAGAAAGTGTCAGAATTGTGTGGGAACACAGGGAGGCGGGATTTGGGAAATATAACACATACCTAAACACTCCCCGGCGCCCGCCTTGGCGTCGATGATTTCCACCTGGCAAATCAACGGACAAAGCCCCAACGCTTCAAGGTTGAACTTGATCACCGTGAACAGGTACTGGTCATCCGCGCCGTAACGGTTCCGGTCAAGGTTCGTGCTGTACTCGTTCCCGTCGTCATCCGCGAGCTATTTAAATAAAAAGAAAGTGTCAGTCTTGTATGGGCGAACAGTGTGCCGCCTGATTTGGGAAATGCAACACGTACCTGGTGCCTGCGCAGCTCATCCGGCACGCGGTGCGTCCCCGTGCTCATCGCCACGACTTTCGTGCGCCGCGTGTTGACCGACAAGAGCTTCAGGATGTTCCGTCCTCCGTGCAAACGGTGCATCTCCGCGGTGTGGATGGCTTTCAGAACCTGGTTTGTTTTTTTTTGGGTGAAGGGGGAGGCAGGGAGACGATTCAGTTTAGAGAAAGACAGAGAGTGATGCGATAACGATGATTCGTTTCGCAGTCCTTTTCTTTTTTGTGTTTTTTCTCGGGTGTTAAGTACCCACACCCTTCCGTTTCGGTGTGGGCGCGCGCGTTCGGCGCGCGTTCCCGTCGTCGTCTCTACGGAGCCGGGTTCGGTGTGCGACGGAGGCGCGTGCGTTTGATACACACGTGTTTGCGTTTCCGTGTCCGCACAACCCACCGGACGTCTTGGCGAGACCGATCACCGCCGCGAGGGCGCCGCACCCAAATCGTGTCGGAAGGTGTCGTGACAATCGCGACGCCAAGCGATATCCGCCCAGAGAGAAAAAGCTCCTCTCTTCTCACATCACAAACAAAGGAGACTAATTGCCTTGTACGGTCCGAAAATTCCGAAAATTCCGAAAAATCCAGGGTTTAATAAACCATCGAAAACGAGACTCGTGAGTCGTCGTTTTCCTTACAGTAAAGAATTGCGACACCGCGCCGTCTCGGCGCGATCGCGCGCTTGCGTACCTGAAGAAACGCGGACGTGACGGAGGCGCACGCCTGGGTTTCGCTTGGGAGCATCTCCCGCGTTCCGTTGGACACGGGGTGGACGTAGTGCTCCCAGTTGAACCGGGCTTTGTACCTGTGAGATCGGTACGATCGGGGAGCGTCGATTGCGAAAAAGACAAGCGGGAGTCGTCAGTGTTTGTCATTCGATCCCCACGAAAGGAGGAGCGGGGGAGTGATTACGTCGCGGGAGGTCGGGATTCGCGGGACATCGCGATGTACGCTTCCGAACCCAACGCGCGTGTACGTGGGTCCGGTGGGTAGCATCAGCCGGGGTGGAAATCGCGGGCGCGCGTCCTGCAACACGTACAAGAGCTGGTTGTTCGTCGGTCGCTGTCGCACCGCGACCTCTTCCGTGCCATTGGCGGTCTTGGAAGGGGCCTTGTCCGCCTTCTTCGCCGCCTTCGCCGCCGCCTTCGCCGCTTTGGGAGTGAGCGCGGGAGACTCCTCGTCGCTTCCACTGGGGGTGGTCTGCAAATCAAGCTCGGGGACGGGCTTGCGAGGCACGGCCTTGCGAAGCACCGCTTGCCGAGCATCCTCCGCGGGCAACGCGTCGGTCGCTTCGATGCCGGTATCCTCGGAGCGGTCGGAAGAGTTGTCCGCGGCGGACGCGGGTAACAGCGCGCGGCGCGTGGGCTTGGAGAGCTCGATATCGAGGTCCTGCGTGATCGACGGAGGGTTGGGGGTGGGGGGTGGGCGAAGGTCAGCGTCGCGCGCCGCATCTGCGCGTCGTACCCGACGCGCAATCGGCGCGAAAGGCGAAAGTGCGGGAAGACAACAGGTTTTTTTGTTGACTCCGCCGGTTCCGTACCTTGCTCGCGGGAGCGCGGCGCTCGCGTCGGCCGGCGATGGAAACGACCGCGGACGACCGCTTACCGCGCGCCGTGGCGTTGCCGTCTTCGAGGTCAGACATGGTGCGCTCGCGTCGCGGCTCGAAGCGCGTGAAGACAAGTGAATTTGGAACGAGGGAAGACGGGAAGTGACGGAAGTCACGTTTCGCGTTTCGGACGAATTCAAATTTGGGAAATGGCGCGAAAAGAAAGGCGATTTTTCGGTCCACGATTTTCGATTTTCAAATTGAAGCCTCGATTCTTTCGCTCGAGGGTGCACCTGCGCTGGCTGCTGGGGCCTCACCCGCGCTGGGCTGGGGCCTTGCATGCCAGGTGGGGAGAATTATTAACGCAATCCATTCGCATGTACCGATAATCCGGTACCTCGGACCTGCGACGAATGAAGCTCGCTTCTTCGCTTACCAATGAATGTACCTCTCTCGATTTCGAAAAGCGCGCGTTCTGTTCGTATAACACCGCCGCGGCACGTTACAAGTACCGGTCTATACATCGTCATCTCTACCAACTCACTCACAGGTTCGCCAACGGCACGTCGTCCGAGTCCGAATCGCTGTCGGAATCGGAGTCGGAATCCGCCTTGGTTGCGGTTTTTTGGACCTTCCCCGGCTTCTCCGAACCAGCCGCCCGAACCGCCGCCATCTCGGCTTTGGTGCGTCGCTTGCGCTTTTCCGTGCCCGGGGTGCCGGCGACGGGCGCGGGCACCACGGCGACCGTCGCCACGCCTCCCGTAGACGCCGCCGCCTCCCCCGCCCTGAAAATTGTCATCTCCGCTTTGGTGCGTCGCTTCCTTTTGCCCGTGCCGTCGGTGCCCGCGCTCGTTCCGGCGGTGCCCCCCGGGGTGTTGGCGCTTTTGCTTTTGCTCGGTTTGACGTGCGTTCCCTTGCCAGGCGAGTCCAACGATCCCTCACCGTCGCCTTCCAGCTTCGCCGCGGCCAACTCAGAGGCTTCCTGCGCCAAAAACGCGGTTTTCATCCCCGCCGCCTCCGCCTCCAGCGCTTCCCGTTTCTCCGTATCAAGTTCTTTCCACAACCGACCCATCTCCTGCGCCTGCTCCGTGACCTTGCCCTTCATGGATTCGGGTAATGTCGGGCGCGTGGCTTTGCAGAACAGCAGAAACGCGCTGAACCGCGGGCGCTTGGTTCTTTTCTGCTTCTTCTTCATCTTCCCATCCGTGGCGTCGTCGTCGTCGTCGTCGTCCTCCGCCGCCTCCGCCGCCTCCGGGCTCGCGAGCCACTCCGCCTTGAGCTTCTCCGCTTTCGTCAAGTACGCCTCCTTCTTCTTCGCGTCCAGCAGCTTCCACAGCCGCGCGATCTCGCGCGCCTGCTCGGGCACCGCCATCTTCTCGCCAACCGCCTTCGTGTCGTTCGCCAGCGCCAGCTTCGGCCGCTGGTCCTTGCAGAACAACAAGTAACCGGAGTACCTCGGGGTTTTGATTTTGCTTTTGCTTTTCTTGCGCTTCTTTGTCTTCTCGTCCGGCGCGTCCGTCTCCTCCTCGGACTCCGACTCTGGCGCGTTCGCCCGCGCCTCAATCGCGGCGGCTTTCAGAGTAGCAGCTAGGTCAGTGTACGGCTGCTTCTGCGCGTCACTCAACGCGTTCCACTGCGTGCCCATCGCTCTCGCGGTGTCTGGGACGCTCAGCGGCGCCTTGGCGTGCTTCTTTGCCAGTTTCGGTCGCGCGTCCTGGCAGAAGAGGAAAAACGGCGAGAACCGGGGAACCCCGGTTTTCTTCTTCTTCTTCTTCTTCGCCTTGGCCAGGCTCGTCTCAATAGAGGCCTCGGTTTCCTTGCAAAAGTCTGCAAGCTTCGCGGTGTGTGTTTGAATTTCTAACGCACCGAGCTTCGGGCCCGCTTTCTTCAAAGTCTTCAGCAAACCGCGCACGGTGCCGGTCAACTCGGCGAAGTCGGTCGGGCCGGGGCCGGCGGCGGCGGGCGGCGGCGCGGCAACCACGGGGACGGCAGCCGGAACCGGAACGGGCGCCTTATACTTCTTGGACGCCTTAACCGGAGCCGGCGCCTTTTCCTTGATCACGGGAGGAGCCAAAGTCTTCTCCTTCTCCTTCACCGGCGTCTTCTCCGCGGGCTTCTCCTTCTTCTTCGCCTTTTCCTTCTTCGCCGGTTTCTCCCCCCTCAGCGCGCGTTCCGCGACAACCGCGACGAACTCCGCGGTGCCGCACGCCATGAACGCCTGTTCGTTGGTGGCGCTGTCCACAGCCGCCAGCGGCCGGCAAAGGGACTCGAGCTCCCTCGCGTACCGCTTCACTTCGTGCTTGTCCCCGCGCGCCCCGACGCTGACCCAGTCCGAAACCTCCGAGGTGACCCCGCTCGCGCTGCGCACCGTCGCGCGCACGGAGCACCACTCAAGCTTTACCTTCTTGCCCCCTTCCTCCAGGCGGACGTGGGTTTTGCGAGTGGCGTATTGCAGCTGTTTTGGGGGAATAGGGGGTTTAGTTTAGGGAAGACAGAGGGTCAGCGGCGGCTTCCACGACGGAGCGGAGTGAAATTAAATTCGTCGCGTTTGCGAAAGGGCGACATTCATTGGGAAATCCGTCGCACCTCGACCGTGGCTCCGGGTCGCGGGATCTTGCCCAGCCCCGCTTCCTCAAGCGCGACGTCCGCGTCCAACTCGGACTCCACGATAAGCGGGTCCGCGTTCTTGTCGATTTTCTCCATCCCCTTATCGTCGGTTTTGACCACCACGCGCACGTCGAGGGACCCGGTGGCGCCACCTTCCAGACGCAACGCGACGTCGCTGGAATGCGGAACGAACGTGTGCGACGAATTTACCACCTCGGCCGTTTTCAAACCCGCGTGGCACAGGTACTCGCCCTCAGTGGTCACGGTGTACCCTTTGATTTTGCGCTTCTTGAGCTCATCAGCGGAGGCCGGGCGGTAAAACAGCCGGTACTCGATGGCCATCGTGGCAACGTCGCCGGCGGGAGGGCGCGGGTCGGTGTGCCAATTCTAATTTCGGCCAATTCGGCAAACGGATATTTAAAAAAGCAAGTTTAACCTAAATCCGGACATCCTTGTGGCTTGATTTGCTCGAGATTTGAGTGCATTTGACTGTGTTTTAGTTAGACGTAGAGGGGCGACGCCTCAATACCTTCTCCTTTCAACTTAATCGACTTTGCGACGACGCCTTTGAACAGACGCCTTTCGACTCCTTTCAACTTTTCTGGTATTTTTTGATAAAACGCTCGAATCGGCAAGTTTTGGTCGCTTCGTTGTCGTCTCGTCCACTGCTTTCAGCACTCCTCTCGCGCACGCACATGTCGACGTTCACCGTCGCCGCGTGCCCGCGCGCGCCCGTGTGCCCTCCGCGCGCGTCGTCATCGCGTCGCGTATCCGGTCCCTCCTCGCGCGTCCTCTCGTCGCACCAGGCGGGCACGGCGACCGGCGCGCGCGGTTTCGGCGCCTCTTCGATCGCCACGCGTTCTTCGCGTTGGACTCGTCTTCGCGACGGGCGGTCCGATAAAAATGGACGACGGTCTCTCAGCGTCTGCACCGCGTCCCTGGCTTTCGGGTTCGCAGACGCGGTCGGGTTCTTTGCTGACCCGAGCCCGGGTCTGTTACCAGCGGCGTGCGCCAACACCCTGGTCTTCGTGGCCGGCATCAAGACGTTGCTAAAGGGCTTAACGTGGCCCGGGGTTTTGAACGCGTGGTTTTTAGGCACCGCGGCGTGCGCGGCGTTCGGGTTGGGCGGGTACGTTTTGGTGTGTTTGTATTTCGTCTTGGGCAGCGCGGTTACGAAGTTGAGGCTTGAGCAGAAGCAACGTGAAGGCATCGCCGAGGCCCGGGGCGGGCGACGCGGTGTGGGGAGCGTGTGGGGCAGCGGCGTCGCGGGTTTTGTGTGCGCGCTGTTGGCGCTGAGCGGGACCGCGCCGGTCGCACAAGAGCTGTGGCGCCTCGGTTTCGTCGCCAGCTTCTGCAGCAAGCTCAGCGACACCACCGCGTCTGAAGTGGGCAAGGCGTACGGCAAAACCACGTACATGTCCACCCCTCCTTTCAAACCCGTGAAACGGGGCACGGAGGGGGCGGTGAGTCTAGAAGGCACGCTCGCGGGCATCGGCGCTTCGGTTGTCTTCGCGAGCGCCGCGGCGTGTTTGAGACAGGTTGATTTCAGAGGTACGGCCGGACGGGGCTTTCCCAAATCCTGACACACTGGTTACCGCCCCTGCCGTAGTGCACTTGCATTTACTGGCAACTGTTACAACTACATACAGCACATACGCACTGTTACCTGCGTTTTATGGAGTACAGGTTGAAAGTCACACCACTACTACGGAACTACCCAATCCCGGATATACGTTACGAAGTACACCCACGCTCGCCGACTCGTTCCCTGACCCTTTTCGCGTACCAACCGCAGGCGCGCTGGTCTGCGCGTTCGCCGCGTTCGTGGCGACCACGGCGGAGAGCTGGCTGGGGGCGGCGATACAGGGAAGGGCGGGGTTCGAATGGCTCGACAATGACGTGGTGAACGGTGTACAAATCGTGCTCGCCGCCGCAATCGCCGTGGCGGTGGGCGGAGCGGTTGGCGCGTAGGTACAGGGGGTTCCAAAAGAAAAGGGAAACAGACAAAGCTTTGAGGGGTTTCCAAAAGAAACGTGAGACACAACCCTTTGAAAGACACGCACTTTACAAAACCGTAAGTCCTTTCACGGCTACAACACCGTAAGTACCTTTCACGGCTACAACACCGTAAGTACTGTTCACGGCTACAACACTGTAAGTACTTTTCACGGCTACAACACCGTAAGTACTTTTCACGGCTACACCGTACGTACTTTTCACGGCGTGCCAAACACATTTACGGCTCGTGTCCCTTTCATACAAAAACAGCACCTCACCACTCACAGCTTGCTTCTGTCCGGCCCCGCGATCGGCCCGTCCGCCAGCGCCCGGCCTTGCGCCGCGCAGTCCTCGAGGTACGGGCACGGGTTGTAAAGGCCGCCGTACAGGGTGGCCCATTGTCGTAGCCTCTCGACAATTTTAGCCGCCCCGATTTCGTCACCCCAGTGCACCACCCCCCCTCGGAACGCGGGGAACCCCATCCCGAGCACGGACGCGCAATCCAAATCCCCGGATTTCCCAACGACGCCCTCCGAAAGGCACCGGCACGCTTCGTTCACCACCGGGAAGAAGATCATCTCCACGATGTCGTTCGACGTGAGCGCGGGTAACGGCCCGCCGGATGCGTTTAGCTTCAGCTTTAAGCGCGCGGCTTGCCTGGACGCGGCGAGGAACGGCGCGATGCCGTGTACGTCGGGGGTCGCGGTTCCGCGCTTCGTGGAGTCGTGGGCGTAAAACCCAGACCCGCTTTTTTCGCCCAAACGGTTGGCGTCCATCATGGACGGAATCAGCCGGGTTTCGTAAACGCGGTCCGGGAAATCCTCCACGAAGTTTTTGCCCTGCGATTGTAAAAAAAAGAGTCAGTCTCGTATATCGCACCGTGTGGACAAACAGTTAGGGCAGAGGTAAGACGTCTCTTCGCAGGACGAGTATATCGCGATGTATGGACAAACAGTCAGAGGGAAGACGTCCCTTCTGGTACGAGTATGGGCAATCAGGGAGGCGGAATGTGGTGGGTGGGAAATACTCACCACGTGCACCCCGATGTCCGTACCGACCAGGTCGTTCAAACGGAACGGCCCCATGGGCATGCCGAACTGCTTGATCGTGTTGTCGATGGCGAACGGGTCACAACCTAAATCCACTAACAAACACGCGGACATAGTGTACGGAAAAAACACGCGGTTCACCGCGAACCCGGTACAGTTACCCACAACCACCGGGGTCTTTTTGATGCGCTTGCTGAAACCCAGGGTGTCGCAAAGCACCTGGGGGGGCGTGTTCGGCGTCCGGATGATCTCGAACAGCTGCATGATGTGCGCTGGTGAAAAGAAGTGCGCGCCCACCAAGCGCTGCGGCGACTTCATACCCGCCGCTATTTTCGTGATGTCGATCGTCGACGTGTTTGTTGACAAAATCGCGCCCGGCGGACAAACGCGCTCCAAGTCGCCAAAGATTTTCCGCTTCAACTCGAGGTTCTGAGATTGTAAAAAGAAAAGTCAGTCTTGTATGGGCAGTCAGTCGGCGGAATGTGGTAAATGGGAAATACTTGCCTCGATAACCGCCTCGATGGCCATGTCCACTTTCGCGAAGTCGTCGTAGGACAGGGAAGGCTGAACCAGGGAAAAAAGGCGGTCCGCGTTTGTTTGCGTCATTCGTTTCTTCGCGACTTGGCTTTGAAGGTTAGCCTTGACCCGGCCCATCCCGGCGTCCAGAAACGTTTGGTTTATTTCCTTCAGAATCACGGAAACGCCGTTCATGACGCACGCGGTGGCGATCCCGCTGCCCATCAACCCGCCGCCCACCACGCCCACGCACTGCGTGGGCCGAGGGATGAGCCCGACGTCGGTCACGCCGGGAACCGCGGCGGTTTGCCTGCTGGCGAAGAAATAACTCACCAGGCCCTTGCACGCCTTGCTCGTCACGGCTTTGTCGAAGCTCACCTTCTCAACCGCCAAACCCTCTTCCGCGCCTTTGGTAACACCAGCTTCTATGGCGTCTAAACACAGCCACAGGTGCGGCATGACGGATTGCACTCGCTTGGCGCCCCGTCGCGCTTCGGCGATTATCTTTTTGAAAGATGTATCGTCCGGAAGCTTGTCGCTTTTGTAAAACGCCATGGACTTCGGTTTTTGTTTGTGCGCGATTTGTCTCGCGAGTTCTATCGCTTTTGATAAAAGTTGATCAGCAGGCACGACGAGATCCACCAGCCCCAAGGTAAGCGCCTCTTCCGCGCCAATCGACTTGCTCTTCATGATCATCTCCAGGGATTTCGGCAGCCCCACCAAACGAGGCAACCGCTGCGTGCCTCCAAAACCGGGAATCACGCCGAGTTGCAGCTCGGGTAGCCCGAGTTGAGATTTAGGCGTCGCGACTCGCGCGTTGCACGCCATGGCGAGCTCCAGCCCCCCTCCCAGGGCTAGGTTTTCAATCGCCGCTACCGTAGGCTTCTGCCCCGCCTCCACTAACCGGTTCAACACTTGGTTGAAATCGGCGATGTTTGTCGGCCCCGCGCGTCCCTCGGTGCGGAGCTTTAGCTGCGTAATGTCGAAACCGCCGCTGAACTTGCCTTTCGTGCCGGTTATCACGATGCCCACGACCCTTGCGTCGCCGTGCGCACGCTCCAGCGCTCTGCTCAAGCCCTCCAGGACTGCGTTAACGAGATGGCGGGAGGTCACGGCACGGTCAGACGGCAGACCCGAGGTGCCGCGGGTTGGATTTAATTAGGGCAACCAACCGCGGAACGAGATCGGAGGTGACGTTCCGAGAGGTAACAATGCCCGGGTGCCCTTGGCGCGCGACGTACCTGGAATCGCGAGCGCGTTTACCGGCGGGTTGGTTATGGAAATGACACCGACGTCACCGCGCACGTCCAGGGAAACGGGGGGGGGGCTGACGCGCCGGGCCATGGTTGCGGCCGCGAGCATTTGAGTCCGCGCGGCAGGTTGTGAATCCGCACTGTCAGCAAAAAGCCCCGAAAGGAGATTTTTCATTTCCTTTGACAAGCTGGTTTCATTTCGCGAGGTATCGGATACCAGGTACTTCCTCGTCTAACGAGGCGTGTAAAGAAGACGTCAAGGACTGTATCGAGGACTACTGTATGATGATTACGGCACAAAACACTACTTCCACAACGACGTTCGAAGAAACACACTACTTCGACAACCGCAAACAAAGAAGACACTCCTACTTCATCCCGTTGCTCTTCATGGCTTTCCTTTTCTCCGCCTGCCCTTCTTCCCGGTACCGCTTTTTCCGCGTTTCCTTTTGCAACGTCGAGCGCCACTGTTCCTCCTTCGCGACGTCCTTCGCGCGCAGTTTCCTTTTAAGCGCGGCTTTCTCCTTCGCCTTTACTGACTTGTCGTTCCGAATCGTGTTCAGCTGCTGAACCAACGTCGCCAGTTTCTTCTCCCCCGCGTCCATAACAACCGCGCGCTTTTGATCCAGCGTTTTCGTCTTCCGCGCGGGTTCGATTTTCGGCTTCGACTTGAACGGCAGCGCGCTCTGCAGCGCTTTCGGAACGAACAGTTTGTTGAAAACCCGGTTGGGGCGGTCGATGGGTTTGTACAGGGAATCGGGGTTCGTGGGAATCGGGAGCTGTTTTTCCCACCGCAACTGACCAACCGTGCGCATCCCCAGCCACTTCTCGCCGTGCGCTAGCAACAACGACGTCACTGGGTTGTAAAACCGGGGAATATCAACCCGCACCCAGCCTCGCAGAAAGACGATATCGGAGAGCAAAAGCTTGTCTTCAAAAGACGCCCTGAAAGCGCCGTCCTCGGATGCTTTGGGACCGGTACCAAGGTCGTCGTCTTTCTTGACGATTCCCTTCAAGTGCGACCCAGGTTTCACCGCTTTCTTCACCGTGCCCCGGATCCCGCTCACCGTGCGCAGACTCGCGCCTTCGAACTTCGCCACCTCAAGCGCCGAGTTGAACATCCCGGCGATGAACGCGGTGTTTTTGAAAACCTGTTTGTAACAGAAAAGGGTCAGTCTTCCCGTGACTTGTATGAGTAAACAGTCGTAGGATTCGGGCCGAACAGTCGGGCGTACTCGGGCCGAACAGTGCACTTGTGATGTAGTTACGTTACTTCCTTTTAATGCCGGCCGTGGACGTCAAAGAGGGGCATCAAACAGTGCGCCTGGATTTGGGAAATACAACACGTACCTTTAAAGGCGTGCCGGTGAGTTTCAGCTTCTTCATCACCTTCATGGCGTGGTCCACCTCTAACACCACTGCGGTGGCGGAGATGCGGAAGGAGGCGGATTTGGAACTCAGCGTCTGGAAACAAACAACCCCCGTGTTCTGCGGAACCATCGGGCCGAAAACAGTGCAGTGGCAGTGCATGTGCTCGGGGGTGTACTTTATCATCCGGTGCCGCGAGTTGGCGTCCTGCATGGAATAGATTGGAAGGGCCTGGAACCGCCTCCAGCCCACCGAAAACACAAGCGGGTCTTGGTTCTTCAACACCTTCCTGTGCCACCTGTGTTTCTTCAGTCTCAGCTGCGTGAACCCCATCTGGTCCTCGCTCGCGTTGAGGCCGCCCACCAGTAACGGCCTGGTGGGGTCGAAGTTCTCGACCCACTCCTTTGGAACGCCCCTTAAAACGACCCGCACGTACGCCCCAGGCCTGAACCCCTCGAGCGCCTCCCTGGTCCGCTCCGGCATCAAGTCGAGCTCGCGCCTGGTCCTCGCCATCTGGTCCTGCATCTCGCCCTTCACCAGGTCGAAGTAAGAAGCGGGCTCTTCGTCGTTGGCGCCGTTCGCGCCCCTCCCGAAGCCTCCGGTTTTCTTTTTGGAATCGCCCTCCGCCAAGAACTTACGATGGGTAAAACAAAGTGTCAGTCTTTCGTGATGTGCGTGAGTAATTGCGGGCGGACAATCGGCAAACAGTCGGTGGATTTGGGAAATGCAACACGCACCTGTTCCTTCTTGGCGATTTTCTCCGCGCGCCGACACGCGGCGCCTTCGGATTCAGAGTCGTCGCCGGAGCCGCCGTCTTCAGAGTCGTCACCATCGCCATCCTCATCCTGTTCCTCTCCTTCTCCACCCTTCTCTGCCTCACCAGTCCCCGTCCCGTCGAACTTCTCGCCCGTTTCCAGATCCTCAAAGTCGCCGTACACCTCGGCGCCGTCGTCGTCGTCGCCGGACTCGTCGCCTTCCGCCCGCGGCGCTTTCGCGTCCCGGCTTTTCGCCGCGCTCCAGTCCCCGGTCACGAACCTGTTCCGTAGGGCTGGGTCGGTTAAATCAAGACCACTGACGACCTCGGTGAGGAACTTGCTGCGGTCGAACTGGTCCTGTTTCGAGCTAAGGTGGTCGTCGGTTGCTTTTTTGAAAAGCGCGTCGCCGTCGTCTTCGTCGCTGTCGTTTCCGGAATCGTTTTCGGAGTCTCCGGAATCGCCGTCGCCGTCGTCGTCGTACACCATCTCCATGAGCGATTTCTGGCGCGTTTTTTGCAGCGCGCCGTTTAACCCCCGTTTCCAATCCGCAGCCCCCACCCCCAAACCTTCACCGTGGTCACCGTCCATGCCGAGATCGTCGTCGGAATCCGCATCCGAGTACAAACCGTTCTCCTCGGCCAAACTTCCGTCTTTTCCGAAAACGGCGGCGCGCCGGCTTCGCCCGGCGACGCGCTCCGCCGCGCGGCGAGCGCTTACCCCGGGGTCATCCGCATCGTCGTCGTCGTCGTCGTCGTCGTCGTCGTCGTCGTCATCGCCTTCATCTTCAGGATCCAACTCATCTTCGCCATCATCCTGCTCATCATCCGGAACGTCGTCGTACTCCCCGTCGCCTTTCAGCCGTCCCGCGCTTCCCCGGAACAGCGAGATCTCTGACCGCGCCAGTTTCTCGTCCATCCCGAACTTAGCGTCCTGCAGTCCGTGCACCATGGACACGCCCACGTTGTTTCCGGAGTCTAGCCCGATTTGCCCCCCCCCCATTTGCTCGCCGGAATCGAAACCCACCACCGCGTGCTTCTCGGTACCGCGCTTGGAAAAATTAACCACGCGGTCGTCCATGCTGATGTACACGGCGTCTGATACCAAACAAAGAAAGTGTCAGCCTTGTGTATCGGGCGTGTATTGGACGATGTATGGACAAACAGTCAGGGTAATCGGTCTGAACAGTCACCAGCGTTAGAGATAAAACAGTGTTGGAATGTGAGAAACACAATTTTTCGCACCTTTGTCGTAAAGCAACCCGCCGACGTCGGACATGGGGGCGTACAGAAGCTTGGAGCGCTCGTCCAGTTTCCTTTGCTTTTTGTCGGTGCTCGGGAGGGGGCACGGATCCGGGAGCTGCGTGAGGTCGGCAATCTGCATATCACCAACCCCCGCGACGTGCACGAGCTGCTTTTTCTTCAAGTTGCACCCGTGCAGCCAGCCGTACACGGCGACGTCGCGCGGGACGTTTGGCGATTCCTGATACGAGTAACAAGAAAGTGTCAGTCTCTCGGGCCATGTGCATGAGGGATTGGTATGAGTAAACAGTCAGGGTTAAAGTCCGAGGTAATAGTTCCTTCTGGTCGAAATAGTTCCTTCTGGTACGAGTATGGGCAATCAGTCGGCGGTGTGTGTTGGGTGGGAAAACTTACCTGCACCAACCCGGGCGGGGTCAGGTCTTCGAACCGGTCGCCCACCACGTACGGGTGCGTGCTTCGCCAGGTGAGCGGCCGGGACTTGCTGACCGAAATAAACCGCGCCAGGTTCAGCGTATCCCGCTTGTTGTACCGGCCGTGCTGCATGCCTGAAAGGTAAAACAGCTTGGCGCCGTTGTAAATCTCCGCCCAGAACCGCGCTTTCAGGGTTTTCTTTTGCTTTTTGAGTTTTTTCGGATCCACGAACTCGTCGAGGTGCGTTAAAACCCCCATGACTTTCGGGAACCCGTGTACCTGGAGGACGTTGAGAAACTCGAACGTCTCCATTTCGAAACCGTAGGACCCGTCAACCAGGAGCAACACCAAATCGCAAAGCTTCGCCGCGTCCACCATGTCGTTCAAATCCGTGCCGACCTCCATGAACTGAATGCGGCGCTTCTTGCCGCTCACCACCGTGACCGGGCCTTTCACTTCGCTCATGGCGTGTCTCGTGTAGTGCTTGACTAACGAACGAATCACGGTGGTTTTCCCTACCCCAGGAGGCCCTTGCACCAGCACCACAAAAGGAGGCGGCTCGTCCTGTTGCCGGTCCAGAATAGGCACCCGAAGCTTGCGTTGCTGCTTCTCCGCCGCGATGGTGCGCGCCTTCCTCGCCTTTGAGCTGGACTTGAAAATGAACGCCTTCGGGTTGTTCCCCTTCGAAACGGCATCGCCTTTCTTCTTCTTCTCGTTGGCTTTCTTCTTCTTCGCCTTGGCACCCGCTCGGGGGGCCCTGTGTTCCTTGGAGGGCGCGACCGCGTCCATCGTGACGGTCAGGGTCGAACACGCACCGCAACCGGAACAACAACCGGAAGCACTTGGGAAAGAAAAAGCCCGTCCCGTGAGAGATGCCGCCCGCCTCTCGCCACCGCCGCCGAAACGCGCTGGTGTGTGCCACGAACCGCCTCGCCGCTGCCCACGGTTCGACTTGTACCCGCAACCCCTCGCACAGGAGAAACCTCGGACACCGTGCGATCGCGCGGGTCGTTGTCCGCGGCAATCGAGTTTCGCGGTGGCGGCGGTTGCTTGTCGGCGGGCTTGAAGATGACTAGTTCCGACGAAAACGCCAGATCTGCCGAGACCTGGGGATGAGAAAACTCAGTTGGTGGTTCCTACGCCTTCGTTTTTTCCATCTCCACGTCACCTCCTCACTCCGACTCGCGCCTGCCGCGTTGTCCTCGTCGTCGACCGCTATGAGTTCCGTAGCCGTCGCCGGCCTTGCGAGCGCGCCCGCGCTTCTGCGCGTGCAGCGCTCAGCGAAATCCCGCGTCTCCACACGACGCCCACCACGCGTGGTGGTCACGTCCTCGTCCGAGAGAAAGGTCACCGCGAAGGCGGTAATGAGCCCTGATGATGACCCCGCGTCGTGCAGCGCGTGGAGAGGCGACACCCCCCCGCAAAGCAGCTTACCGATACGCAAGGATGGCAGCGTTGATTACGCGTCGATAGACGCGTCGCCGATCAGCAAGGTTTTAACAAGCACCATCCGAGGTTTGCTTGTGAAGGAGGTTGGGTACGACACGGACAAAAGGCCGTGGACGGATTTCGACGGCGTGTTGACTAGTGTCCGGGAGGTGAACGACATGGACGGCACCGCGCGTGATGTGACCGTGCGCGCCAAGCGGGTCTTCGCGGGTATACTACCAGCACTAGGCATAGGCTGGATCCCGCCGATTTGGAAAAGCCAAATTAAAAAAGCAACCCCGGAGTGGGCGGCGAACTACGCCTTCGTGTTAGTTTTCACGAATCTGTTCCCGTGGCTGATGGGCCCTATCGCGGGCGTGGATCACGTCGACGTGGCACTCCCTTCCCTGTTAACGAAAACCTTCGCCAACCTCCCGAAAACAATAAGCGTACCGCAAGCCATTAAAGCCGAGCGGTGTCGTTTTCTTGAACAAAGCGGGTGCGCGTCCGTGTGCGTCAATTCCTGTAAAGCCCCGTCCCAGGAATGGCTCGGGGAGGATTTCGGGTAAGCGCGTTTCCCAATCTCCACGCTCCGCCTTCGCGATTGCCCATACTCGTCCTTCCGAAGGGACGGTTATTACCTCTGACTGTTTACGTAATACACGTCACGACCGACTGACACTTTCTTTTGTATCGGGCCAGAATGCAGACGCACATCCAGCCAAACTACGACGACTTTTCGTGTAAGTGGGCGTTTTCCACTACGCCGCCGCCGCTGTACGAAGACGCGGCGGTGATGGTGCCGTGCTTCACGAAGTGCCCGAGCGAAAACAAAGGCGAGAAGGACGCGTTTCGACAAATGGCGCGAATCAAGAGCGGAATTGGGATGGAGGGGGGGGTGGATAAGTACACGGGTGAAACGCTCGCGGCGATTGCGCGGCGCGCGACAAATGCGGCGAAGCAAGACGCCGCGCTCGTGTCGAACGGCATGGCCACGGATGGCAGTTCGGTCACGGAGAAGGGTTTTGTGGAGCGCATCGATACCGTGAAAACAGGCGGGAAGTGCTGGAGCGTGGACGAAGAGCGGAAGCTCATGGGAGACGTGAAGACGAAGGCGTAGGTGGAGTGTAAAGGACTTATGTGAAACTCTCGAATCCTCGTGTCAATCCCGACACGCTTCCGTAACTGAAAAGTGTTGAACCCGCGGCCCGACGGGCCGGACGCCACAGGTCGTCGCGCCACGACAGCGGAGTCGGCTCGTCGCGGCATCGTCGGCGCCCTCGCAGGGACGGGGGGCGCGGCCGCCATGACGGGGGACACGGAGGTAGATTTTGACCAGAACAACGGATGCGTTTGGAAGGTACGCACGCGTCGTCGCATTCTGTCGGGATTTATCGTTCGGGCATTAAGATTCGCCGACTTTTCGGGGCGACCGAGGCCACCATCTCCGTGACCGCGCTCGCGTCTCATTCGCGGTCGCTACAACTCATCTCACGCCTGATCGTTCCCCCAATTCATTGTAAACAGCGCCTCGCGGACGCCACTGTGGTTCGCCATGTGACGGGATCGCGTGTGCGCCTGCTGTGCGTTGACGCGGACGACAAATTCGTAATCTTCGGCAGCAACATCGGCAGCGTGTACGTGTTCGAGCGCCTTTGGCGAGTGCGTGGGGTGGGTTTAAATTCAGGGAGTAGGAACGAACAAGATAGCGACAAACCCGACGACGACCGCGACGCACTGTCAAACGACAATCGCGACACACCCCAGGACGAAGAGTTAACAAATAAACGAGACTACAGAGACTGCTCGTTGAAGTTCCGAGAGCGGTTCATGGTGGAGACGCGCGGCGGCGGCAGCGCGAGTCGCGCGGTCGTTGCCGTAAAAATCAGCCCCAACCGAACCCGACTCGCGTTGGCGTTCGACGACGGCGAGCTCACGGTGTGCGAGTTTTCGGACCCGGACGACTGTCATCAGGGTATCGGGGCGGGCGTCTCTGCCGCGACAACCTCGTATGGCCCGCTACCCCGCGATTCAAATTCAAGTTCGCCGACCGCCTCGGGCCGGTACGAGGCCGGCGTTCCATCCGGGCACAAGGGACACACCGTGACGTCGGTTGTCTGGTCCCCCGCTGGAAATGCGTTTTGCGCGGGGGACGACACCGGGTGCGTTTCCGTGGTGCGTCTTGACGGAAACAACGCGGGCGCGCGCACGATCAAATTCGAGCACCCGATTTGCCAAGTCGAGTTCATGGACAAACACGGCCAAACGGCGTTGATAAGCACCACGGCGCACATATTTCTGCTGCACCGCAACACCGACGGATTTACGAAGACGCCCGTGGGGCACACACCACGGGACGGACGCTTCGGCGCGACCGCGCACGCGTTTGCCAAAGCGGCGGCGCCGGAAAGCAGCGACGGCGCGGGTTTTCGCGAGTCGCAGTTTTCGGAGGATACGGTTCCGAAAAAAGACGGCGTCGATGATAAAAAAACTTGGTGGATGTTCGCCTCGCGTCCCGGCCGTCGGCTTTGGGTGTGCCGTGCGTCGACACACGGCGAGGTTTTTGAAACCGAAGTCGTCGCGACGGTGCGTCCGTTGTTGCCGCCCGCGCCGTCTCTACACCCTTTCGGGCGCGCCGCGTTCGGCGCGCCGTGTGATACGGAAACAAAAGAGTCGGCACAAACCGCTACGCACCCGCGTGACCCGCGTACACCGCGGCGACCGAAAAAGTGGGAGTTCGGCGAACTGCACCAAATCGGGCCGTGCTTGTTATCGGTGTCACCCTCCGCCATCGCGGTGATTGACATTCTGAACGCGTCAGTTTTGGCGTGGTACCCGCTCGCGAAACCCAGTCCGAAACCCAGTCCGGACGGAACGGGAAAGGGTTCAGGGTCTAATGACTCAACAACAGCGTCCTCTGGCGTGGCTTTCCGGGACGTTTGTACGTTTGGCGCGTCGACGTTCGCCCTCGGCGCGGACGGCGGCGTGTGGTGCTTGCAAACGCCGAGCACTTTGAAGGCGCTCGCGGCGGCTTCTTTTTTGGGTTCACGGGCAACGGCAGGTACGGAATCGTTCCCGACCACCCAGCGCAACCCAGCGCAACACTTGGCACGCATGGCGGACCGTTTGCGGCGCGTCCTGGGCGAGGAGGCGTGTGGAGTAGGAATGCAATCGCGAACACTCGCGACGAAAGAACACCCTTCTGGGACTTGGTCAAACACGGAAACCGCGGATACAGAAAACACATCCCCGGTGCCGGGGACAGTTGTCGATCCGACGGATATTCCGGTGGAAACCGAGCAACCGAGTTTGTGTGACACGCCAACCCGTGAAGAACCACCGAGTGAGGCGTTGCCCGAGCCGTGTCCGGAACCCACGACGACGAAACCAACAAACGAACCGTCCACAGAACCGGGCGAGCGGACTCCAATACCAACACACGAAAGTACCCCGGCCGCGGCGTGCGAAATCGGTAAGTATTTCCCATTTACCACATTCCGCCGACTGAATGCCCATACGGGACTGACATTTCTTTTTTTACAATCAGGGTTCATCACGCGCGGAAAGATGAACTCGCGTTCACGGGGTGGTGACAAGAAAAACCAAGACTGTTTGGTACCGGCGTCGCCACAAATCGACCGGCCTTCGTCGCCGTTCCCCGTGATCGTGGACGGGGTTGTTATTGCTTTGGTTGATGCGAACGCGAGCCCGTTTGGAGGGGCGGCGTTTATCGCTGTCGGTGATTTAAAAAATCAGGAAGACGAAGCCCCGTCTCCGTCCACCACGCTCCGGTTGAATCCGTCAATTTCTTCGGATGAACACTCGCCTAAAAGCGAAACCGAAAACGCGTCGACGAGTCACCCCGGGTCTCCAAAGTCCAGAGGCCTTTCTCTGGACGCCTCTGGCGAGGACGACGACCCTGACGCGCCGAGTTCGCCGCAAGCCAACGAAACGAACCAGCTGTTCCAAGCGGACCTGAATCCGTGGTGGATGCGGGTGATGGGCTGCGAAGGGTGCGGGCCGGTGCGGTCGAACAAACGAGAGAACTGCTTGTGACGGGAGATTAGGGTAACCAAGAGTACATGTTTAGTTACCCGGGGGGGAGACACGGCACGGAATTTGAATGGAGCAACAGACAACAACCGGTGGAAAACAACGCGAGCGCGAGGCGGCGACATTAGTAACGCCGAATCAATAGTATAAGTATTATAAGGTTACGAACACTAAACAAGGCAGGTAAGGCAGGTTACCTCCCTGTTGATACGGTCACGATTCCGGCAAAAAGGAACCCGGAACCCGTTCACTACGCGTCGTCCGGCACGAGCGACGAATCGAACCCCCTCGCCCAAAACCGTTTCGCGCCGTATTCCTCGTTTTTCGCATCTTCGTCCCAACACACGGGAATCGTTTCCGGGGTTTTCTTTCGCGCGGCTGCGTCGTAAACCGTTTTTTTAACTCCCCGTTCCCCCTGTGTCGTGTCAAGCACTCCCCTGAACTTCTTCTCGAACTTACCGTCAACCACGGATTGCCGCGCCGCGACGGCTTCGTGTTTGTTCTGCCACTCCATGGCGAGGGTCCAGGTTTCGTCCACTTTGTGGTCGCCGTTCCCTAGCACGCGCACGGCGAACAGCCCGTTCGCGCCGAAGGCTTTCCTGAACGTCCTTGTGCTCGATTCCGACCGTAACGACTCCACGGCTAAGATAGCGCCCGTCGGGGAGGTCGCCGCCACCGCGCATCGCAAAAGAGACATGTGGTCGGAGAAGTACCCGGCGTCCGCCCAGACGACCAGTTGAAACGCTTCGGTTTCGGAAGCGTACTTACTAAGCGCGGCTTGGTCGTTCCACTCAAAGGCCACGACCTCAACCGCCTGTACCGCGTCATGTACGTCCTTTTGGACTTCTCCTTTCCCAAAGAGCGTGCTGACCTGCGCTTTCACGGCTAAGATGTTCTCCAAAAGAATGGGCACCACGTCGGGGTGTTCCGTCAGCGTGACGCGCATTTTGTGCTTGATAGCCAGCGCCAACCCGGGCAAGCCGGCACACCCGGCGCCGATCTCCAATACTTGCTTTCCGTGCAACTCCGTATCCGTGGCGCCGGCTTGCCCCAGCCCCAGCTCCCTCAGTGCGATGCCTTTTTCGATTTCCACCGCGAGCCTCACCCCGCCGCTCCACAGCCGGCCGCCCAGGATCTCGGACTGCCGCACGCGAAGAGGCACGCCGCAAATGATCACTTGCGAAAACCCGGCCTCGTCGTGGTGCACCGCGTGTTCGTACTCGGGGGCGGGCAAGTCGGGGCTGCTGAAATCCAGCTGCATCGCGTACCGGCGGGCGCTTCAGCGGGTACGGACGCGAATGAAGCGGTGGATTGGGTGATCGGTGCGAGCGATACGGCGAGTGTGCGGTCGGCAGTGCCTCACCGGGGGGGGCTTCGTTGAAATTCGATCGCGCCGTAACGCAAGCGTTTCTTGGATCGCGCCGGAAATCATTTCGACGATTTTCGACGTTTTGGCCTTTCCGTTGTTCGCTTTTCCGTTGCACACGCCCGCAGTCCTCGGGGGCGCGTGGCCGGGCGAGGTGCACAGGCCACTCCACGCGCGCGGCGGGTGAGCCACTGAGATGCAGGAAACGGAGCGCCCGCGCAGTTTGCTGCGGAGCGAGATTGCGCGTCTCGGCGAGGACCGTGCGTACGGCACGACCACGTCTGGGTTGTTGACGTCGAGTTCATTCGGTGTTTTCGGTCGCGATGGCGACGGCGATGACGCGCGACGTTCGTACGGCCTCAGGGCGTCGCCGCCCACTGGGTTACCCCCGCGCCCGGACGATGAAGATTCGGACCGGTATAGGCACCGAAACGAGCGATACAGCCCAACCACCCAACGGGTGTCTCGTCGGTCGGAAAGCGGTGTATGGGACGGCGCATCTTTGGACCGCGACCGCGACAACGTTTCTCCATCCAGCTCGTTCCCGCGACGATCCAGGGTGGGGGCGGCGCCGTCGTGGGACACGGAGACTAAGCGATACGTAAGCCCGGCAGGCCGGGTGAGTGAGGTGAGGGGGACCAGCGCCGCGGCCGCGACCACGACCCGTGTTCGGTCGCCTCCTGATTGGCAAAGCGGGTCGGGTGCCGAGCAAAGAAATAATTTTCGTTCCACCCGGTACGAAAAGATGGATGCGGCGCCGGCGCCGGCGAGCGCGTACGACCCGAGCGTTTTATACGGCTCTTCGCGGGGCGGAAGCCTCAGCTCAACACGAGCGTCGCTTGACGCGTTCGCAACGCGAAGACGCGCCAGGGAGGCGGTTGCGGAGAACGACGCACGCGCGCGTTACGACCCGAACGGAATCGGGGTCGGTGTCAAAGCCGAACTAAACGCTGCGCACCGCCGCGCTCAACTTCAATCGGCATCGAGCGCGCCCCCGCGTCGGGTTGCGATGTTCGACCGCCCCCGTGGTCTGCGAGGCTTACGGAATTGCGGCAACACGTGCTTCGCGTCCGCGTGTTTGCAGTCCCTGGCGCACACGCCCCCGCTGGCGGAGTTTCTGTTGAGGGAAAGCTCGGTCGGCGTCGTCGACGGTTCACCCGTTTCAAAAGTATCAAAAGTAGCCTCCGCGACGCGCGAGTTGGTGCGCAAAATTCACCGATCCGATTCAGTAACCCCCTCACGGGACGCCGTCTGCCCTTCCACGTTCCTGGACGCCCTGTCTACAAGCGGGGGCCCGCTGGATTTGTTCACCGACGGTGACCAGCATGACAGTCAGGAGTTTTTGCGTTTCCTGTTGGACTCGCTGGACACGGATTTCACGGACGTGAAAGTCACGCCGCGGTACGATGAAGAGAAGGATGACTTCACTGAACCCGAACCTGAAAAAGCGACGAGGCTGTGGGAAACGTACCGGAAACGCACCTCCTCCGTTGTGGTTGACGTGTTCGCGGGTCAGTTAAGGAGCGCGGTGACATGTCACGCCTGTGGAAAGGTACGTAATTGTATTTACCAAATCCCAAGACTGTTTGCCCAAACAATACTGACACTTTTCTTTACAAAAAAAGGTTTCCACGTCGTACGACCCGTTTTGGGACCTTTCCCTTCCCCTGCGCCGGCGGAAGGGAAACGAAACGGGGGCGGATAAAAACTTTCCGGAACCCTCCCCCGACAAAAGCAAAACAAGAAGCACCCGCACCTCGGCCAGCGCGAGCTTGCTTTCCCGGTACATGGGAAGCACACTGGGACGGTCCGGGTCGTCCTTGGTTCGATCCTCGGCGAGAGAACTCTCGAGTTCCTCACTGTCCGTCGCGGATTGCCTGCGCGCTTTCGGGGAGGACGAGCCGTTGTTGGGCACCGACGCGTTTCACTGCCCGCGGTGCCACAAAAAAGGCGACGCCACCAAGACCTTGTCCGTCCAGCGCCCGCCTCGGGTGTTGGTGTTACACCTGAAACGGTTCCAGTGGACCAACGGGGGCCGGCCTGGGCGGAAAATAGACACCGCGGTTGAGGTTCCGCTTGTGTTGCACCTACGCGAGCTGCTTTCCGGGCATCGCGACGGGCGGGAAAGTTCTGGGACCGGCGCACTCACTGACCCGACGTACACGCTGTTTTCCGTCATCAACCACACAGGAAGTATATCTCACGGGCACTACACCGCCACCACAAACGTCGGCGCGGACGAGTGGTACGACTTCAACGACGAACGCGTTTCAGGCGCGGGGGCGGGACCGCCGTCCAACTCGAGAAACGCGTACGTGCTGTTCTACGCCCTGAAACGGTAACAGTAACACGTTTTTGTTCGAGTCCTGAAGAGGTATAAATACGTGTTCGTGCGCAATACGTCCGTAGTTTACTCAGTACTAGTCTATTTATTCTAGCTCGCCGGTCTCCGTCCCTTGCTCCCCGGAAACCGGTTCTTTTCCGGGTTTATTTTTCTTCCCCTTCTTCGGCCGGCCCGCAAACCCCGCGCCTGTTTGCTGATTGTAAAAAAAGAAATGTCAGTCTCGTATGGGCAATCAGTCGGAGGAATGTGATGATTGGGAAATACTTACCGACCCGAACTTGACCACCGCGGATGTGTTCGGGGCGTTTTTGTAAAGCTCCATCAGCGCGTCCGCGGTGGTTTGGTTTGTGATCCTCATCGCGGCGCCGCGTTTCTCCCCCCCCCACCGCGCTTTCACCGCCAACTCGCGTAAAATCTCAGTCTCGGTCGCTTGCGCCGCGCGTAGCTCCTCAATCAGCGACCCCGCGCTCACCGCGTACGCGCCGTTGCCCCTGACCACGGAAGACAGCGCGCCGTCACTCGTGGCGACGTACACGGTGCGCGACTTGGGGGTGCTGAGTTTTGGCGGATTGGAGTTTTCAATTTTCAAACCCGCGTTTTGTACCGTCTCAACGCCGTCGTCTTCGCGCGACGCCAATCGCTGCGATTCGCCGGACGGCCCTTTCCCTCCAGTCGCATCGCGAGTTTTCCGCAAAACACCCGCCAACGATGACTCCCCTTTTAGCTCCACAAGGCTGGCGGCTTCGATCCACGAATCCGCGTCGTTGGTCACCGAAAAAACCACCCACACCCCGCCCGTCGTTTTCGACGCCTACGATAGGTAAAACAAAGTGTCAGTCCCGTGTTGGGCGTGTATTGGACGATGTATGGACAACAGTCACCAGCTTCGGTCTGAACAGTCACCAGCGTTAGAGGTAAAACAGTGTGCCAGGATTTGGGAAAGGCCCAAGGCCGTACCTGGTCCAAGCCGTTTGACGCGCGCGCGGTTCGGTCGGCGTCGAAGACGCATATCACGCGGTACCCCTTGTGCGCGGCGAGCGTTTCCAGGTCGTTAATTAGCAGCCGCTGTGCGGTTTCCAAGTCACCCGCCATGAACGCTTGTTTCATGTCAGAAAAAGTCTCCCCCTCGTCGCACGCGCAGACGTTGTACCCGTCCACCAACAAAACAGGCGCCGCGCCTATTCCCCCGAACGACTCGAGCGTGTTTTGGTGCCGCACCTCGGCTTGCGCTGCCCGCCTTCGTCTGGCCAGCTCTTCTTGATACGCGTCGTCCTTGGTTTTGCGAAACGTGTTTTTTTCCACGGAGGCGCGGCGGACGACAGCGGTGCCTGCCTTGCCGCCCCCGGGCCCGGTGGAACGTGAACCCGGCGAAGAGTGAGTGGAGCCTCCACTCAAGCGTTTGTACCTCTCCACGAGTTTGATCTGCGTGTGCACGGACATTGAACCCACCTTGCCTGTGATTCGTGGGGCGCTTGTTGTTTGCTGTGGGTTACCGCCCGCGGTGGCGTTGCGCTTGCCACCGCTGTCGCCACCTGCACCAGGCTTGCCGCCTCGGCTGGGTTGTTTCGCACACAACACGTGGAACGAAGCGTCGTGGGATTGGAAAGTCTTTTGGGCACGTGACGTCGGCACGTTAAATCCGCGCACAACACGCGTCGCGTGTTTGGCGCCGAAAGAACGACCCGAACACGTCCCCGCAGGCGCGCCGCGCGAAGACGAATTCGCCAGCATCGCCCGGACAGTGCCGGCGCGGAGGGAACGCGCCTCGGCACCCGGTGCGAGCCACTCTGTGTTGAGCAGGTCGCGGACGACTGCAGTGACAAAAGAACAAGTGGAATGGAGCCACGAGCGCCAGTGATTTTGACGGCTCCGAGTTTTCCAGTCACGTCCGTTCGAACGAACGACGCTTGGTGGTGACCAATTTCGAATCACGTGCGCTGTCACACCGACCGCTCGCAGCGCACGTCCCCCACCCCGTCGCCATGGGTATCGTCACGTTTCTCGACACCGTGCTGACGTTCACGTTCATGATCCCCGCGACGCTCATCGCGGTCGCTATGATCGCCGGCCTCGATTTCCTGAAGAAGCAGGAGATGGCGGAGAAACAGATCTCGCCGGTCGCGGCGAGCCCTGGCATGGAGCTGAGCCTCGCGGAGCTTTCCGGGTACGACGGCACCACGAACGGCAAGCCCATTCTGGTGAGTGTGATGGGCAAGGTGTACGACGTGGGTGGCGGGGCTGGTTTGTACGGCCCGTCCGGGCAGTACCACGCATTCGCGGGCAAAGACATCACCGTGGCGTGCGGCAAGTTCAACAAGTCCACCACGTCTTTACTCAACGCGAAGTGGTCATCGTTAACGGAAGACGAGCGGTCCCTGGTGACGAAGTTCGAAGACGTGTTCCACGCGAAGTACCCCATCGTGGGTGCGGTGACGGACTTGCAGAACCTTTTCGCGGCGTCCGCGTCGGAAGGCGTGCAGGTACAGGCGGATCAGTTCTCGGTGAAACTGGGCGCCGAGCTGTTCGCGAAAGGACACGTCGTGGCCGCGTAAGCGGTTGATACGGTTTGAAAGTTTGCAGACACACGGAGGGGGCGTGAGGATACTCGGGGTCGTGAAGAAGGACGTTTGGACGGTACGAGTAGCGACGGATATCTCGATCGAGACGAAAAGAGTGACAGTACATGAATGCGAATGAACTTTTGATAAACTTTTTCACTTTTGTTTGAACCCCACCCCCCGCTTCGCTCGTTTCTTTCGTGCCACCTCGTCGTCCAAGGCGCCCTTCAGAATCTCGTCCCGCCGCCCTACGTCGTGCCGCACCAGCACAATCGGGGTCTGTTCATCCGCGTTTCCTTGGGGGTTCCCAAGAAGCGCGACCCTGAGAGATAAAAAAGAAAGTGTCAGTCGTGTATGGGCAAACAGTCGTTGGAGTTGGGAAATACAAAACTTACCTGACGATTTCCAAATCCACACCCGCGCTTTTCCCAAGCACCAGAAAAGCGCCGGTTACTTTCGTGAGGTCGTTTACGTCAACCACTGCGCACGGCAGTTGCGTGTTTGTCTCAACCGCGTCGCACGTTTCTGTCACTCTCACCGGGCCTAACATGATGCTCTGGTCGTACGGCGGGATTTGACCGGACACGTCGTCAATAAGGGCGGCCTGCGCCCCCGCAAGTTTGTAGAAGATTCCCTTCATCCCGCAGAGTCTCAAAACCACCGCCGCCGCGGCTGCCGCGAAAACCCGGGTAGCACCCACCATATCAACCAAGCACTGCATGCCGCACGCCGTCGCCAGACTGCTGAACCGGTTGAACAAACGGCACACGACTTTGGCGCAAAAGCCGGGTTTGACCGAGCCCGGGTGCCGCACGCGGCCCTGAGATGAATAAAACAAAGGGTCAGTCCCGAGTCTCGAGTATAGGTTTGTAACAGATGCCAGTTCTGGTAATGTAACGGGTAGTGTTACTAGTGTTACTAGTAGTGTTACTAGTAGTGTTACTAGTAATGTTACTAGTAGTGTTACTAGTAGTGTCACTAGTAGTGTTACTAGTAGTGTTACTAGTAGTGTCACTAGTAGTGTTACTAGTAGTGTTACTAGTAGTGTTACTAGTAGTGTTACTAGTAGTGTTACTAGTAGTGTCACTAGTAGTGTCACTAGTAGTGTCACTAGTAGTGTTACTAGTAGTGTTACTAGTAGTGTTACTAGTAGTTAACTCAAAGAGGGGCAGTACACGGTCGTTGGATTTGGGAACCGCGCGACGCGTACCTGCATCGCGGCGAGCGGCGTTTCGCCGAGACACACGAAGTCGCCGCGCCGCGCGTGTTTTTGCGCGTATCGCTTTACTACATTAACCGGGTCGTCCAGGTGACAAAGCAGGTGCGTGGGGACACAAAGCACTTGCAACCCGGGTTTTATCGTTCGCCAGCGAAGAGGTTTATCGTGAGTGGTATTGTTTTCATCCTCATCCTCATCGTAAGTGACATCTTTTTCGTCGTCGTCGGTTTCATCCTGTGAAGAATTTCTTTTTAATCGGTCGCCACCGTCGTCCTTCGCCTTCATCGCGACTAAGTTCGGGTCCGGAAAACTCAAGGGCAGCACCACTTTCTGCTCGTGCTGCGTACGGCCGTGGTGGCCGTACACCACGTACTGAACCGTGAGCCAAGCCGCGTCTAGTGAGGCGAACAAATTCTCATCCTCCGCTTTGGACGCGCCGAATCCCGTGATTTCGATTTCAACCTCGACCGAAGTCGCGCCGTGCATCGGGACGATGTACGCTTCCCAGTACCCATCCAGTCGGGGTTTTTTGTCCACGTCGTCGTGCTTCGGGACGATTTTAGTAGTCACACTTAGGTTTTCCGTGGAGCTTGTTTTCGACAACAACTTAGTCCAAGCGGTGACCTCGGGAACGAACAAATCAAACCTCCCACCTGACGTGTTGTGGAATCGCATCGTCCCTTTCAGTACCACGGTCGAGGCGTTTGGTTTCGTGGCGTGCCACGATCCTCGGGTCAACACCAGCCCATCGTTTGGATTGTGTTTCGGCAGCATCTCTAAAATCCGCGGGAGCTCTTGCGTTACCCACAGGTTTTCGGACCCGCAGTACGTCGAAGCGTTCTCTGGGAACGCGGGAACGGCCGACGAGGCGCATCGAGTGATCGGCGAGCTCCGCAGTGCCAACCGCGACGACGACCCGGCGCGCGGTCGGCGAAGCGCTCCGGAGCGGGCGCGCCGCGAGTGGAGGGACGCGTTCCTCACCACGGGCGACACCGGACCGCGCGCGGTGCGCATCGCGCGTCAGTGCGTGGGGTGAACTGACTCGACAGTTGCTCAGTGGGAGTTGGCACTTGGCCTAGGCACCCGGCGAAAAGGTCGTTATTTCGGCATAAGATTTTCAAGCAGCAAGTCCTCGGTAACAACGACGCGCGCCATGCCGTCCAACCTCGCCGCGTTCGCGGCGGGTTTGTTCGTCGCCACCCTGGTGCTAACGCACGACGCGTCCAGTGGGGACGAGTTGTTGGTGTCTCGCGGGCTGTTGCGTGGCAGGAACGGTTTGCACCGGGCGGCGGATGGGTTCGGGGGGACAAAACCAGAACCAGACCGACACGTCGTGGATGGGCGAAATGTGTTACCGAGCTCCGCGCGCAGCGGCACCGAGGAGACGTCCATGCCGTATCCCGACCACGAAGACCACGGCGGGTACGGAAACACACAAAAGCACGCCGCGGATGCCGCGGCCGGTGAGGTGAACACAGACGAAACGACGAAACGAACGCGGCACACCGACCACACCGACGAGGCGTCTTTCCCGATTTCTGTAACCATCAGCAGCGATGAAGGCGCGTTCACCACGCGCCAAGCCTTCGCGGCGGCGATGGCGTCCACGCGCCTTGCGTTGCGTCTGTGGGCTTGTGCGATACGACCTGCGACTGATGCGGTTGAGTGGTACACGCGCGCGGGGGGAAACGAACTGTTGGCGTACGCGTGGCGGGTACTCGGAATCGTGCGCGAAGCGTCGCCGGAGACGCTCGCCGCGTGCGCGCTCGCAATCGCGGCGCTAACAGGAACACGAGTCGCGGCGCTCGCGGCACAGAGACACCTGCGACGCGCGCGGTACCGAGGGAGGGCAAGAGAGGCGTTCGCGAGGCAGCGCAGGCGTTTGGTACGTGTGAGGGACAAAACAATCGCGCCTTTCGTGTCACTCGCCAAACGCGTTTCAAGCGCGTTCGTATCCGCCAAACGCAAGTACGTCTCCTTCATCGCCGGCGTCAAGCAGAAATCGCGACTCGCCGCCGCGCTGGCGCCGCACGTGATTTTGTTCGGCGTGGGCGGGGTAGTGACTGCTTTGTTGCCAGCCTGGGCGCGGGCGCTGGTCAGGAAACGCGAAGTCGTCGCCTCGGTGACGCTAATAGTCCCGACGTTCTTCACCGTCGCGGCCCTGGAGAAGTGTTCCGCGACGGGGATGGACGGGATGAGTGTGTCCACGCGCGTAGGCACGGTTAGTGATACGAAAACGAAAAGCGGAAGCCAACTCGGTGCGCTTCGTGTGGGACGGGTCAGCGATACCACCGCGAGTGAAAAGAAAAGTGCCGGTACGGGGACCACTGCCACTGAAACGTCCCCAGCCCAAGCCGCTCTGCACTCCGCGGAGGCGTGGCTCCGGTTCTGGAGTAGCGCCGCGCCGTTGATGTTTCTTTTGGATTTACCCCTGGTTGCGACGGGGGTGCACCTGTTCGTCCCGATATGGCCCGAGCTCACGCTGTTGTGGACCGCGTGGCTCACGTTTCCCATGACCAACGGGGCTAAACTGTTGACCTCGGCGGCGGCGCCGCGGCTAGCGCGGTGGATGGCGTCCACGCGAGGCGAGCAATACGCGTTTGGGAAACAA
>Ga0222645_100241_pt1 | contig 32375 bp, 8 predicted proteins | sample AntAcemetagen292_FD_179881 | JGI IMG/M metagenome (GOLD analysis project Ga0222645, IMG submission 179881) | Saline water microbial communities from Ace Lake, Antarctica - #292 | ecosystem: Environmental > Aquatic > Non-marine Saline and Alkaline > Saline | place: Antarctica: Ace Lake | collected...
GAGCAACTTCGAGATTTCGAAAGCGACTGCGTGCGAGCGAAGGATACCCAGCGTCAGAACTTGTGGGTGAAAGTATTACCCTGACAATTGCGATTGCACGGGTGCTATAACCCCTGTGTTGTGACGACTTCACGGATTTTGTCTGCAGTTCCTTGGGGAAAGATGGGCCGTCGGCCATTTTTGAACGTGAAAAGCGCGGAGGCGAGCCGGAATAAGATTACGTACTGTCGAGGGTCTCCCTCGCATGATGCAAGGCAGTCATTTTACCGTGACAAAGGTTCACTCCTTGTTCAACTGGTATGCTGTACGGCGCGACAGTATGCCTTTGTCTGGAGCAGTGCGAGTGAAACAGTGAAACAGTATGTACATACAGTATGTACATACGTACGTACGTACTGCGCACGTACACGTATGTAGTGCTCGACGTAAACTGAAACTTTTGGTCTTCGGAAAATCCGAAAATGATGGAGGGATTTGCCGTTTTCCGGGAAAACTAACGCCGACCCGACCGACTATTCGTTTTCCGAGAATTCCGCGTCTCCGACATTGTGAACTCGCGCGACCTTCGTAGAAGGCACAGCTACGGGTTGAAGCATAAATTGTGACACACACAGAATCGACGTGCTTTCAGTCCGTTGATCGTCGAGGAATATAAGACTCTCGAGCTAAAGGACGGATATCCGAGGTTGAGAGGTGGATAGTCGCCTTCTCGCCCCCCAGAAAAGTCAGACGCGATCCGAATCTCGCACCCTCTTTGTAAGGTTGCACCGTAGTCATCAGATGGACAATCATTCAGCGCATGACATCAACGAGCACCCGCAGGTTCGTAATACAGCGTAATTGAAGTACAGCTCGGGGCCTATTCGATAATCTGAACTCACCTCCTCATCCCTTGCGATTCCCAGGATGGCATCTCGAAGGAGCTCCTATCTCATCTTTACACCAGCTCTACTATCGAAGATGCAGCCAGGCTGCTTGGTGTCGGGGTCACGGCCCTCAAAAAGCGGTGTCGGGAAGTAGGAATCACACGTTGGCCGCATCGACAGGTAAGGATTGCGCTCACCCCCTCCTCCTTTGAACTTGCAACCAGGAAATTTCTCACAACCAAGACGTGTTCAACAGCTGCAAAGTCTCAACAACATGATAAAAGGTCTACAGGCAATGCTTTCACCAAGTGGTGATGATGAGTGTATCAAGGAAGCAATTCAACAAATCGAGCAGCATGTGACATTGGTGGTACAAGATCCGAGCTATGAGATTCCTAAGAACGTATTCCGTCTTCGTCAAGCGCAATTCAAGGTAAGCTCAACCCCTTCGTACTTTCCGCCTTATTTCAAGACTCATCTCTCAATAAATTTGAAAACAGGACAAACATAATGCCAAGCGGAAGCGGAGCAACAAAGAAAGCGACAACGATGATGTTTCAACAGCAGAAGGAGGGTCTCGTTGATTTCTTTACTTAGACATTCTCGAAAGTTCAATCTCGCAGTGTCCACTTCATGAATAGACATATACGTTAAAGATCTCAAACTGCTGTCAGATCCAGGTAAGGTGGTAAACGTTTGTTGTTGTTTGTTCTTGTCAGGACGAACAACCTTGGAAAAGTGTACAGAGTATTTGCATGAGCTGAGAGGGTTATGGGCGACACTGACACTAGCAGACAACAGTAATAATGTATCTGTGGATTCGTGTATTTTATCTGTGCACATCAATCAAAATCCCCCGTTACTAAATAAATAAGCGTAGTTTTGAGTTCAATATATACCGATCCGTGATTTCGAAACGTTTTTTTTTCCGTCGTCGTGAATTCTTTCTCACAACCGCGGTCGCGCACCGGCGTACGGGGAGCACTCCGGCGATGCTACCTAAACCCTAATAGACTTTTTGATTATTCCCAAAGGACTTGGGATTACTCTGACGGTGAAGGTTGGTTTGAGTGTAGGCTCGCTGTAGGCTCGCTGTAGGCTCGCTGTAGGGTCGCTCCATTCGATTTTATAATTTGGATGAATCCTTTATTTAACCCCGTCAACACACGGTCAACCACTAATACCCGCTATAGCTCTTCTTCGCTGCGAAAATGCATGTCGACGATTCTCTCCAGAGCAGCCAGAGACACGTCTATGTCGTCTTCCCGCCGAGCTCTCCGAATGCACATACCGTCGCAGCTCGGGTCGAAAAACGCATCTTCGCTGCTGGAGCACACATTGGGACAAGACCACGCGCGTTCTCCTCTGATGGAGTACCAAGGGTCAGACCTCTTCGCAAAGAACCTGTAACACTCCAGCAAAGCGCTTTTCGGGGAAACGACAACCACGGCGACTCCCTGGCGCTTGAATAAAAACGTCCCTTGATGACCGCCGTGAGGAGTGATGATAATTTTTTCGATTCTTGGTCACTTCACAAATCTGTTCCATGGGAGATAACTCGTTTGGGGTTAGGATTTTCGTCGTGAGCCCTTTTTCCTGGAGTGCGCGTGCGACCTCTACGTCGTTTACGATCCTTCGGGTACCTCGTCGATTGTATATAAGGACGTCGTCGGTCGCAGACTGGTTGCATTTAAAATGCTCAGATAGCACCCTGGGAACACTGGAAGCAAACCGGCCGATCCACCCGTCGTCAGTCGGAAAGCTCCCGGCATCGACAAATACAGTGTTTTCTTGAAAGCAAGTCGTCGTCATTAACCTATTCTTTTCAGCTCCAGATCGAACAAGCTCAAAGTCCAGCCCCGTTAAGACATTCAAAACGCCGAGTGTCGAAGTCATGTATTCGCTTCGCGCGGCGGAAGCCTCGACGCTTCTCAGTTTTTTGCCGCTCGCTTTAGAATCGATGAACAGAACGTACACGCGTTGTAATAACGACGCGTGGGGAGACGACACCTTTTCATCCAACCTACCGAGAATGCTTGTCAGAACGGAACCCCAGTGTCCTATTTGGAAGCCGTTGGCGTTGAGTAAATACCTTGAATTCTTAACCACGAAGCACAACGTAGTTCCTGGGAGCAAATGGGGTGCCGCACTGTTTAAGAAGATGTGCCCTGCCGACGTTTGTCCGACGCTTTGAGGAAAGGTTGTCAAAGAAGTCTGCAAAAAGTCTACCCTGCTGATAACGTCAAGGAACAGCAAAACTGTCGGTGCACAGAAGACGCACACCACCGCAACAGTATTCCTGCGGCACACAGACCGGGTCATGCTCCACATTTTCCAAATCGGCCGCGGGTTCCTCTCCGCAAACGTGTGAGACTGACTACGACGTACTCATACTTCTGAGACCATCATTATTACCTGCTGCTGGAAGTGGGTTCATTAAATCAACCACGAGAGAGAGCGTCGCTGATACATAGAGATGTGACGGGGAAGTTCAAGACTGCTGTGGCGCGTGTGCACGGATTTTTCCTGAGGCGCTCAGTTTCTTTATTTGAACATCTTTCTTCGTTTATTTAATATATATTTCGATATTGTCATTTATTTATTTGTCCAGATAGATATATAGATAGATATACTAGATAGAGCTAGAGAAAGTGTCGCCAGAGCTAGTCTAAACAGTGTTTGAATTCGGCAAAGCCGTCTTCTCGACCCGATGCAAGTCAAATAATTCTGCTCTGTGTTTTTCGTGCCAAAAAAAACACGTACAACGAAGTCTACGTTGTAACTCAAGAATGACGTCGTACCGCACCTGTACGCACTCGATCGTCTCGATTAGCACGTGCTGAAACGGTCATGTACCTAACGATATGCCGTTCCCTTCACACGTCTTCGTTCGTTGTCTGCGGGGCACACGCTTCGTTTGTTTCGTCCTAGAAGAGACCTCGGCTCTTTCGACTCTTCCACGTATCCTCACAAAAATCCAGCTCTCAACACTTAACTCTCCCACAACTCTCGCTTTTCACCGATCGCTCGAACGGCTTTGCCTCCTCCCGACCCGCAGTCGCGCCCGCGCACCGGTGGGCTTTATCTACGGATCTACTCCTACCCTCAGTCACAAAAATGACGAAACGGCATGACTTTTTAGTTTTCTGGTTTCGAGTCTCCAAAGCAGAACGCTTCGGGCGTAACGCTTTTGACGTACTGGCTCCCGATATACTACGAACTATGGTCTTCAAGATATAGACTGTTTCGTTCGAATCACCCATTCTGTATTTTGGCGTGAAATTCGACGCAACAAAGTTCGACGCTCGCACCTGTTCTTCGTTCCCAAGTTTTCCTCACTTGAAGGACGTTGACGTTAGCTTGGGCTCACATATTCTCCTGCGCATCCTTTGCCGTCGACAACTTTGAAGCTTGCGAGGAAGTATAATTGTCTCATATATATGATGCCACTATCACAGGACGCCAAAGATATCAACGCGGTGCGTTCCACGCGCGCAGGTTGTCGCCCTCGAGGTGACAAAAACGAACGTGACAAAAAACTTTTTGTCGCTCCCTCCAACTTGGACCTTCCGGACTATGCAGGACATCCCTCTACACATCAAGAGTACTATTCTTTTTGCGCACAGATCTCTCATCCGACCACTATCAACATCTTGCTTGTATTTCATGAGATTCAGCTAACCAAATGACCCATTGATATCCCAACTCACTCCTTCCTCCCAGGGACTGTCGTGCTGTGATCCTCGTATAGCTCGACGTGCAAGCCAACACAGACGTAAACGACGTCGACAGACAACCAGCCTGAATGACTTCTCAAATCCTCCGAGACAGGTCCATGAATACAAATCATGCTATCTTTCTCAGACTGATATTGAAGAAAGTGCTGACTTTCTTAGACCACCTTCAATGCCAACTAATTCAATGACTGCACCAGAAAGCCCCTCAAGAAGTCGTGCTCACGGAGACGGCACTGATGCGGCAGACACGGAGTCAGGCAATATCTCAAAAGCTCTCGATAATACATTTGTACATGGCTTACCCGGTGCCACACCTCAATGTGCAGTCGAGTTTGCTAGATACGAGCCCTTTCTTCTTGAAGCTAAACGGGTGCTTCGACAAAAAGGGTCCTGTGAGGCCTCTCTCGCCTTCTTTTTTGAGAGTGCTCTGTCAGCTGAGATATCATCAAACCTTGCCTCTGTCGATGTATGCGACGTAAGCGACGATATGCACACCAAGAGAGACACATATATCTCTTTGGCAAACAAAGCATCAATAGTTGCTCGATTTATGCATACAAGGCTGGGTATTTGCTCTGGTGACCTGGTGGGAATACTCTCGACAAACTCTGTTGAGGTTCTGATACTACATTATGCGTGTGCACTTCTCCGCGCACCACTGCTGAATCTTAACACGCACCTTGTCTCCCATGAATTAAAACACATACTTGATGACAGTGCTGCGGTAACTATATTTGCACGTCAAGCTGTACATGGTAACACGCTTCGTGAAGCACTTGAAACACAAGAGACTGAAAATTGTGCCACACAGTCCGTCGTGTGGCTGCCTGAACAGAATTTGACTACTTCGAGAAAACCCTCACCCGCGAGTTCACGTAGTTTGTTGCGTCTGACAACAAAACCAGTATCACCCGGAGGTAATGATCATATAACAAATATCGTTCAGTTTGAATGGCACGATGATGCGTTGCATCCGCAAATTTATGATTCGACGCTGAAATCCAAGCAGGAAATAGCCTCGGAGACAATTTGTTTCTCTGACCTCAGCGCTTCTGTTGAAGCTGTTGCAAACCACCCAGCGCACGTATATTATACCTCTGGAACCACCGGTGCACCCAAGGGGGTCGTTCTCTCACAAGCTGTCGTCCACAAACACACTGTAGCAATAACCGTTGAGATGGGTCTAAATAGTGCGGATATATGGATGCATGCTGCTCCAATTTTTCATCTTGTAGATGCGTTTGCAGTATACGCTGTCTCATGGGTCGGTGCACGACATGTTATTGTTTCCCAGTTTCGTACTGAGGAAGTACTTTTGCTTCTGGAGCGCGAGAGCATTACTGCGACAAATTTAGCCTCAACTATGGTTACGCTGCTGTACCACAATCCCATGGCCGGATCGATAGACCTATCGTCCCTTCGAATAATTTCCTGTGGCGGTTCTCCACTAGGGGGGGATACATCAGTTGCTCGTGCGATTGCGTTATTTGGATGCGAGTTCTTTATTTCGTACGGAATGACAGAGTGCTGTGGGAAAATTTCAATGTCGAAGCTGAGCTTGGAGCTATGCAAAAATCACACTGATCTTGCTGAACAGCTTGCCATTGTGAGCACATCTGGGAGACCATTCATTCTCGTGGACATTAAAGTGATTGATCCCACAGGGAATCCTGTCGCCTATGATGCAAAGACAGTCGGCGAAGTGTGGGTGCGTGGGCCAACTGTCTTCAACGGATACATGCAAAATTATGATGTTGATGCTAAAGTGTTTGACAACGAAGGCTGGTTTTGCACAGGAGACCTTGCTTGCGTCAGAAGTGACGGGTACATATGTCTCGTTGGTCGAATGAAAGACGTAATTCTATGTGGAGGAGAAAATGTATACACATCCGAGGTGGAAGCTGCGCTTCACTCACATCCAGGAGTTGAACAAGCTGCTGTGTTTGGTGTCCCTCACACAATAATGGGAGAGCTTGTTCAGGCAGTGGTCACACTGCGGAAAAACGGCAACAAAAGCAGAGAATCTGGTGATCTTAACCAAGGTACAGAAGCTCATCACGCGACAGCTGCAAACGTGCAGTTGCCTAGCAATGACCCTATCCGAGACATCACCATGCATTGTCAGCGACGGCTCTCTGGATACAAGGTGCCGACAGAGGTTTATGTGGTGACCGAGCTTCCAACAAATGCAAATGGAAAGGTGTTGAAACGAATATTGCGTGACTTTGTTACCAACGGTACACTCTCTCCCAGTACCACCGTAACTCGACGATCAACATCGAAAACATCAGTACCAAGATCACTTCATGATGTTAGGGAAATTGACCCTACTGTTATCTCGCCCGAAGTACCAGTAGACTGTGGATCTCTGTCCCACAGTTGTTCTGAAATCACAGCCATCCAATGTGAATCAACTCGTCGTGTTATTATTTTGGATAACCCTGATGATGTTTGCATCGACACAAATGATACAACAGAACATGTTACACAAGGTGTGCATCAAAAAGAGGCACGCAGCCTTAATTACGCACATCAGCATACTTGGCTGTTGAGTCGCACGGTGCCTGATAAAATATTTAATTCCCTCGTCAACTGTGTTTCTTCCCTGAACGCGTTCACTTGCATAATAACTGTTGACACGGATGATGAGTCTCAAGCAGCCCGTGCTTGCTCGCTGGTCTATGCTACGTCAAAAGGTGGTGACATTAACACATTTTTGAACTTTTCCGGAGTTGCAAAGCTATCAAGCTCGCAAATACTACGTGTCAAGAAGGAAAATAAAGTTACATCCATGTCAGCACTTTCGTGTGGATCGCAAATCGTGGTCTCAACGCTCTGTTCTCATCGGGTGATCGCACTACCGTTGAAATCGCGAACTACAAATATTTTGGATGTCGTTCTTGAAGCAGATGACAATGGTATTCTGGGCAGTTACGATGTGGCTGTGAAAGAATTGATGGAACCAAATCAAGCCCAGTCAACGAGATGCTCTTATGTCAGTGAAATTTTGGGCACCTCCAGCGGAGCTCCAGCTCAGTTTCCTTCTTCAACCTCTTTAGACACACAATCTATGGTAGACCTGGCAATTCGGAATGTCTTAGACCTCTTGCCAGATGATCCATCCCCTGACATGGATATTCCTCTCATGTCATGTGGGCTCACCTCTCTTGGAGCCATCAGGTTGAGGGATGCACTGAACACAACACTTCAACAAGTCTTACCAGTTATCGAACACCAAGATGTCATTCCGGCTACTCTGGCTTTTGATTTTCCCTCTACTCGGGCCATCTGTAACTTCATTGAAACACACATCAACGTGCCTTCAGCGCCAGTACCATTATCACACACTGCTGCGTCAATGTCGCTACGTAACCCCCAAGCAACAGGCGACATTCCCCTTACTGCTTCTATAGTTGGCGCTGAAAGTATGTCGCCTGGATGCTCTACAAGTTGCAGTATGATTACAAGTGCTTCAACTAGTACGGACCTGAGAGGGTGTTCCGAAGACAACGTGTGCATAATACCCTCTTCGCGATGGGACCTTGATTCTCTCGCCACATTCGACAATCTCTCACTAACACCTTGTTTCGGTGCTTTTGTAAATGATGTCGACAAGTATGATGCAGAAGCTATTGGTATGTCAGCAAATGAAGCGGCTGTGACAGACCCACAGCAAAGGTTGGTTCTTGACGCCTGTGCGATGTTGTGGCTATTTCCAGACTGTAACAGCTGCAGTGAAATTTGTCATGAAGAGTCTCCTAGTGATGAAACATTCTTTGCTAATAGAGAAAGTTCATGCAACCCTTGCCGCATCTCTGCATGTGGAGTTATTGTTGGAGTGTCACAGGTAGAATACCCACGGCTTGCCGAAAAGTATCGCGAGACCTTGAGATTTGGATCATACGACGCCACTGGTGCACATCTTTCCGTGATCGCGGGTCGCGTTGCTTTTACATTAGCATTGAGTGGCCCAGCAGCAGCTATCGACACTGCATGTTCATCTTCACTTGTTGCATTAGTACATGCCCGTGCCTGGTTAACAGGTGATGTTTTTGATAATATCGGAGTACAGGAAGGTCGAGAATCACTGGTAGGTGGTGTCAACTTGATATTTGATGCGACATGGTCTCTCAAGTGTAACGCTGCACGTATGCTTTCATCTGACGGGAGATGTAAGGCGTTGGATTCAAGTGCTGATGGTTATGTTCGCGCAGAGGCATGTGGGATGCTTCGGATAGTAAATAAAGTAAAATTTGACAATTCCAGATCAAATTACCATGTTGTACTGGCAGGCGCTGTGGCAAATCAAGATGGGCGAAGTTCATCACTCACTGCACCAAACGGACCAGCTCAAAACGAAGTTATCTGTGACACTATTCGTGTTTCTGGAAGCTCAGAGCCCGTTACTGTCTTACAGTTACATGGAACTGGCACAATGCTAGGTGATCCCATTGAGATGAGTGCTGCACTTTCTGCTTTGTCATCATCGCAAGCTTTAACATGTTCACTTGTTACTGGTGCCACAAAGACAATGATGGGCCACAGCGAACCAGCCTCAGGCATGGCCAGTATATTTGCAGCATCTGCATCATTACAATGTGCATACACGCATTCTGTCTCACATTTACGCACAGTAAACCACAACGTTGCTGCCGTGTTTATTCGAGGCAATAATTTCATCACAGTTCCAAGACAAGTCCAATCACACGTCTCTTGCGGAATCCCTGTCTCAAAATGTGCATCTGTCAGTGCTTTTGCTTTCCAGGGTACAAATGCACACGCTATGATATCGATATTTGGCATGACGCATTGTAAACGTGGCGGCATGCACAGTGGCAGAAGCCAAAGACGTCTGGCCGATTCTAGTCGACTTTGGGATCTACCATTGTCAACTACTCGTCTGGCTCGAGTGTTTTACGCTGGTGAATGCAAGGACAAACATGGACTCTCATTGCTGGCACCTCATCTCATGTTTTTCCAAGTGAAATTCGATGATGCGCCTGGTGCGGCAACTCTCTGCGACCACACATTGTACGGTCGAGTGTTGTGTCCTGCAGCAGCTTTTTTTGAATGTACCAGTGAGGTTATTCATCTTCCGATTGTTAAGGCAGATCGAGATTTCCACGTGGATGTAGCGGCCACTGATGCTACTATTCCACACCCACTGGAACTTAACCCAGATAAATTATGCACAACACGTGTATGTGCATGTAGAGTAACAGGCTTGATACATATTGAATCTATCACAGATTTCAGATGGCGTACACACCTAAAAGCACATGCAATAATCATTGCAAGCGATCGAGACAGATATGGGCAAGCATTCGATACTGCCGTTTCCAGAGTATATACTTGCTCATTTCATGCTCACTGCTTCCAATACGCAACAGAAGGGCAATCGCCCCCTTCAATTAATGCATTCGCAGTCGTCAACATGGAACTCTCAGATAATCTACATTTGCATCTTGGCTCGCTCGGGATGGATTCATTCACACGCGCCCTTGACGCTGCAATCCATCTTGCTGAGGGAACTGTCGGTTTCTCATGTCACAAACGTTCTTTGCTGCATTCATTAACTCCAACAGATAATAGAGCACCAGAACCATGTGCACGAGTCCCGGTTACAGCAGCTGCAATCTTCTGCCGCCTCGTCAATACTGCAGTTGGGATGCATCTTACTGCGAACTTTGATAATCAGGTTGATCTTGGCTCACGAGCTGTCAACAATCACATCCTTGGTGGCAGGGCATTTATATCGTGCTTACAAATTCGCTCTGTGCGAGGAAGTAGTATTTTTTGTGAACGTACAAAAACGACTGCAGCATCGAAATACAGTCACCTCAGCGATTTGCCCACATATTTGTTGCAATGGAAAGCTTTACCTACCGGCATAGACGTATCAATGCGCAACAAACGTCATTCTATCGAAACTTCCTTTCGCTTACTTCACTACACGAGAAACCTTATTACACCGTCTTCGGGGCAACAGTGTTTGTGCAGATTTGTTGCGAGCATGATATCGTTGCATATTGCCTTAGGCACAGTTGGTGGTGAAGGTGTTACCGAAGCGTTTATTCGAACTTTTGGGGCACATGATCCAACATCTAGGATGAGAAAGAGTGCGCCTGTCTGCAGGAGACAAGATCTGCATGCATCTTCAGCTGGTCTATGGGGGGCAGAGCGGGCCTTCGCACATGAGTCTGAGGCAAGTACAAGAACGAAACCAGCCGTATATGCATTGGATGTTGATACGTATGATAGCTTTGATGTCGACGTAAATGATATTATCAAGGATGACACCTGGACTCGTACAACTCGCTTCCATGGAGTGATTCATGATGCGATACTTATCCACACAAGTAAACAGCAGCGTAAACTCGACGGAACGAATATTTCACAGAATGATATATTGCCATCACTACCAGGTCACGATCAGAGTATGGACGCAAGACACTTGAAATTGGTTCAAAGTCCCTTGAGTCAGCCCCCTCCATACATGCATGCATCTAAATCATCGATGGGCTTTGGAATTGTTATCGGCGGACTCGGCGCTATTGGTGGTCACGCTGCTGCGTGGCTTCTCACATCCAGACAGAGCCGCTCCGTCACACTTACAAGTAGATCGGGACAAAGTGCCGTCATGCCTACCAGTATTAATCTTGAAAATGTCATAGTTATGGCAACCCGATATGATGCGGCAAGTGCAGCAGAAACGTCAGAGATGGCATCAATATTCGTGGCATGTACAGAGAAAAGTGATCCATCAATAGTCACAATAAACTCAGGTGGTATATTGAGAGATGCAATCATTCAGCGTCAAACCCCAGGGCGGCTCAGAGCTGTTGCAGCCCCAAAATCTCTCGGACAGTGTACAATGTCAGTCTTATCGCATAGCAAATACCCATTGCTGGCGAGTTGTGTCTTCTCTAGCGTGACCTCACTTGTCGGTAACGTCGGGCAAACCGGTTACGCTGCTGCAAATGCTGGAACAGAAGTGTATACCAGAGACGACAGAGAATCAGGGCTTCCAGCATGTGCTATTCAGTGGGGAGCCTGGGCTGGAGGTGGCATGGTCGCTACCACTGCTGCCCTCGAAAGTCGGCTTCTTCGCGTCGGAATTGGATTGATTCAACCAACAGTAGGCATTTTAGCACTTCATGCAGCGTTCAATTTTGAGAGGACAATATTTGCGGTGTGCCCGTTCGACTGGTTTAGATATATGAAGTGTCACACCGCAGTTTCATCCTCGACATTTTTTGGCGCACTGAAAGCAGACGTGAACATTTCGCTGGAAAGGCCTGAATCTACTAATTTGCACACATCTTGCCAGGTCACGACTGGAAGCTGCCCTGCCAATCGTGTTGAAACAGATGTGTCACTTATATCAGAAGATGAAATCAAGCATGTCACACTCGTTATCATTGATGCCTTTAAAAAACTCACAGGTTCAATCGTTGATGTTGACGATCCACTGCTTGATGCTGGCCTAGATTCGCTCTCTTCCACTGAATTCATTGCGATGTTGGATGCATATTTAAACAGTAAATTTGGCGCCAAGAATTCGATTCTCTCTCCACTTCCGGTGACACTCGTATTCGATTATCCGACTCCAAGAGCGTTGGCCAGTTTCCTTTGCTCGGGAATATCTCAGTCAAACGAACCTTCCAACAGAATGCCCTCTGCATGCGAAGTCAGCCTCGTGATGAAAAAGTCCTCAACACAATCTGATTTGTCTCATACTTCGTTATGGGTTGCTGCTGTTGGGACAGAGACCGCTTTTGATTCTGAAGGCACCTTTTCATGTGATGCTTCTGGAGTAGTACCCATATCGCGTTGGGATTTCAATGACCTATGTTATGCAGGTCTGCAAGCGCCGATATTTGGCGGCTATTTAGCTGGTGTCGCTGAATTTGATTCTGAAGCTTTTGGTATCACACACGCTGAAGCCAGATCAATGGACCCACAACAACGTCGGCTGCTTTCCTGGTCTGCAGCAGCCCTATCTTCTACTCGTACACTGCCCATGGAAGCAAAACCAGCATCTGAATTATTGACGGCGTCAATGGGAGTGTATGTGGGAGTAGCCACGCTAGATTACAGCGCAATTTCTTCCACTTTGACTGATGCAACTGGAAATCAGTACAATAAAGCCACCAATACTGGGTCCATTCGCAAACCAAATGCATCTGCAGCAACCGGTTCAGCATTTTTAAGCGTTGTAGCTGGAAGAATTGCATTTACTCTCAACACCCGTGGCACCGCTGTTGCCATCGACACCGCGTGCTCATCTGGACTTGTCGCTCTGCATATTGCTCGAGTTGCTTCAACTAATAATCTACATGGGTATCAGTTGCGTCAGCTAGTCGGTGGGGTCAATGTTGTCTTACGAGCTGAAACGTCTGCCCTCTTTACGGCAGCACAAATGATAGCACCAGATGGACGCTGTAAAACGTTGGATGCAGAAGCAAACGGATATGTTCGCGGAGAAGCTTGTGTTGTTGTGATTCTTGAACCTGGCATCAATACAAATAATGGTCCATTTTGCTTCATGGTAGTTTCAGGATCAGCCACAAACCAGGACGGACGGTCAAGCACAATCACGGCGCCAAATGGACCAGCACAGCGCTCAGTAATTCTTGCATCGATTGAAAGTGGATCAACTTTCACGAGGGAAATCAGTTCACCTTGCGCTTTGCAGATGCATGGTACAGGGACTACACTGGGAGACCCGATTGAGGTTAGTGCAGCTCTAGACGTTCCGATTCAAGCTGGTGCACAGAGCGAACTCGAAAACAATAATTTCCTTGCATTCAGCTCCACAAAGAGTTCTGTCACACACACGGAGTCCCCCTCAGGTCTGATAGGCCTAGTTGCAGCTATGGCAAACCTACGCGAAACAAAACTTGTGGGAATATCACATCTACGCGCGTGTAACCCGTATGTTGAAGCGTCAATGCGACGTAGCATTCCAAGCTTTGCTGCGAGATCGTGTTTGGGAGCCACAATTTTTCAAACTAGAAACGCCTGTGTTGGTGCAAGTGCTTTTGCGTTTCAAGGTACTAACGCACATGTTCTCGTCGTAAAAGAAGATAGAACAGAATATTGCATGTCTAAGCATGACTCAAATGGACTGAGGATTGATTCACTTTTCGGTGTCACACGAGCGACAGGCCTTCCAAACAGCCGTGCTCGTGTCAGGCTCTGGCTTATGCCTTCACCGCACTCAATTTTGTCTCAGGTAATCAATACATATGTAGAAAAAGACATAGCTGGGGTGTATTTAGCAGACGTTTCGGCGAACCCTCAATCTTCGTTCCTGAAAGATCATCAAGTATACGGGTCTTCCTTGTTCCCGGGTGCAGCATCCCTGGAGCTTGCTGATGCGGCCCTCAGATGCTCTGCTACTGAATTTTCTGACGTTGGATTTACTGCACTGATTCACGGAGTGACGCTCGTGCAACCACTTCTCTTAAAGTATACGAATCTAGGGATTGTGCGAGCTACTGTGAGTGCTACAATTGCTGGTAACGTTTACATTGGCCGCAAGGATGATACGTCTATGTCTCCAAAAGGATTTGAGGTGTGTCCACCGAGAAATTATGTTTTAACGGCCAAGTTTCTCCGACTATTTTCAAACCAACGCATCAATAACGATAAGGCCTTGTACGGCAGAAAATCAGTGGTTGCTTGGAACTTTCCACATACATTTTTTCCCCAGCGCGTTGATCGAACTCAGGAGCCAGTACTCGGGTTAGTGACCGAACTAAATTCAGAGGATACCTCAAAGAGGTCCCAACAATACCATAACTGTGGATGGCACACCTCCCCTGCTGTACTTGATGCCTCGTTTCATTCCATCTGCACAGCACAGAACAAGCTAATGCCTGTGAACACTGAAGACGGTCTTCGAATCCCTGCATCTTTTGAAGCTTTCAGTTCCAACGCAGGAGATTTTCGTGGCAACTGTAGACGGTGCATAACTTCGCAGTCGTGGACATCAAAAATTAATTCACAGAACTTCAAGAAAAGCTTCAAAAGCGAGCATAGAGTAGAGAATGCGATTGCACGTGGCATGGTGGTATGCTCGATCCAACTTCGAACTAAACGCGGCCAATTAAGCCCCTTTAGGACGCATGAACAGGGCCAAGACGTGGACAAAATAGTAAAGGAAGTACGGATTGCGTTGCTTTCCACAACAAATTTGTCGACAACATTGTCTCAGAAAGAACCTTCGTTCTCACGAGTGCCACATCATCTCAGAAATCTTTGCAAGATAATATATAAATCATCAGAGTCAGCTTGGTCAGAACCTGTTTCTTGCAGAGAAAAAGTGAAGAAGAAACAGACAAATATGCTTCGAACTTTGTCACAGTTTTTTGAAGGTGCACAAGCGCGGCGTTGCATATCAGAATTAAGAATCATTGCAGATGAGTCCTTATGTGGAGCTGCACGAGCAGCGATGTTAGAACTGATCGATTTATGGATATACACTGAGCATCGCGATGATGTCTCCGTATCCCAACAAACTGCTGGGCTTGATTATCTTGAAAATGTGAGCTCAAATGACGCGAAAGCCTGTGAAGAAAAATCCAGGAAAGTGGAGTACAGCAAAATTAGAGAAATTTCTCATTCAAATGGTGTCATTTCGTCATGTCGCGCAGTCGAAGTTTTACAAGTAAAGTACGGTTTTGCCTCAGAGGCAGTCATGCAAGACAAACCATCATACATTTGCTTGATTGCTGCTGCAAATAAGACGAGTCACTCATCGCCTTCTTCATTTTCAAAACTAACGTCCAATGCGGGAACACCACTTGTTGCTTTTGGAGGAACCGGAGCATTAGGGCTCATAACCGCAAAACACGCTGTTCAACTACATGGATACACTACATGCCTTGTATCACGCACAGGTCGTAGTCCATCTATTAACGAGCTCACTTCTTCGTACCCACCTGTTCGCTTACTTGCAGCTGACGTTGCTACTTCTTCTGCTTCGAAAAACGTTTTCGATATCGGTATGCTTGATACACCACAAGCTATATCTCTCCTAGCAAATGGAGTTCTGCGTGATGCCACAGTAGAGACAACTTCGTTTGGTTTAGCACGCGAGACTATTGCAGCCAAATGTTTGGTCGCTGACCGCATGGGTCCAGCCATCACTGCAACTGCTATGAACACCACCATCCTATTTTCTTCTGTTGCCTCTTTTCTTGGTTCAGCGGGACAAATTGCTTACTCTGCGGCAAACTCGTATCTAGACCGCTTCGCGATGTCATGGACCGATGCAGGAGTTCCATCGTATGCCCTCCAATGGGGTCCATGGTCAGGGATTGGCATGGCATCCAAAGACATGTCAATCATAAATCGTCTAAGAAGAATCGGGATTGGGACCATATCTCCCCAAGAGGGTGCCTCTATGTGTGTAACGATGCTTCAAAGTATTTGTAGTGGCTCGTTGGCCCTCACGTCGATGGCAACGATCTGTATAGCAAGAATAGACTGGGTGAAGTATGCGCAGGCTATGCCACAGTGTCGTGGGGATGCCAATGCGTTTTTTGAATGTCTCAGTCCTTTAGATTTCAGCACGGAAGAGAAAGATCTGAACGACAGCCTTGCGCTTTCATCATTGGATGCAGGCGTCGAGACAAGCATACTCTCAGAGGCTTATTCTAGAAGTGATGGAGAGCCCGCGGCGTGTGGAAGTGATTCGAACCAATGCACGACAGCTGAAGTAATTCAGCGTGTATGCTTATGTATTGGGGCAATAATTGGTCGCGATATAGATCCTGATGAACCATTTTTAGCAGCAGGACTTGATTCGCTTTCAATAGTTGACGCGTGTGCAGACATTTCGCGCACGTTTTGTGTCGAACTCCCAGTGACATCCTTGTTTGATAACCCAACCGCACTTGCACTTGCGCGTTATGTTGAGAATATCTTGGCACCCAAAGACCTCACTCTGACAGCAGATAAAGACAGTCCAAATGACATCCGTGAGTGCCGTGACTGTTTTGATTTAAATACAAATATGGAAGCAGTCATTTGTGGATTTGCAAGCGCAGGTGGTGGCACTGTGGACGATGTCAGGCCTTGCGAAAAATCAGATGTGATTCCTCATACGAGATGGGATGTTGAATTCGAGCGAGGACATATATTCCTTCCTGCAGGATTTGGTGCCTACCTACCAACACCAGATTTATTTGATATAGAATCTTTTGGCTTTTGTGCTGCTGAAGCAGTCTGGGCAGATCCACAACAGAGACTTATCCTTGATGTTGTCGGTGCTCTTGACATCAACAAATGCTTTTATAGCTCTTCGCGTGGCGTATATGTTGGCATTGCAAGCCGAGATTACAATTTGGTACTTGCGAAAGGGTTTGTGACATCAGGAAGCTATTCATCATCAACAGCAGCTTCCTCGTTGGCAGCTACAGCATGTTTTTCTTCAGTTGCACCTGGTCGTGCGTCATACGTCTTCGACTTTTCCGGTCCCTCAGTTGCCTTTGACACCGCATGCTCATCGTCACTCGTTGCTGTGAAAGCTGCATCGCTCGATATCCGTCAAAAATCCGTATCTAACACAGTAGACGGAGCTGTCACTATTGGTATAAATGTAATTTTATCACCTGAAGTAACCAGTGCATTTCAAACTGCTGGCATGTTGTCGCCTTCTGGCCGGTGTCGCACACTGGATATGGGAGCTGATGGATATGTCCGTGCAGAAGACTGCCGCGGATTCACCCTTGAAAATATATCATTGAAGTTGAATGAGTTCGACGTGAGAAGTGACTTTCCAGCGAACAACTGGGTGTTATTAACTGGAGTGGCAGTAAATCAAGATGGACGAAGTTCATCTCTTACAGCACCACACGGACCAGCCCAGACTGCAGCAATTTGTTCAGCATTTTCCATTGCGGCAGTCGCACGGAACAATTTAGAAGAAAAACTACCATCTGAACAGGCAAATGGATCCCCTTACGCTGTACTTCAAATGCACGGCACGGGAACACCACTCGGCGATCCGATTGAAGTTAGTGCAGCACACGCTGCGCTTCAAAATTGTGTGACCGAAGAATGTCACCCCTGCTCAACAGCACTCGAGACCTCAAAATCATGGGCTGGCCATGCAGAAACCGCAGCAGGTGCGCTAGGTCTGTTGACACTTTGTTGTAGTGCTGCACATCGTGTTATTTATGGGAATGGTATGGCACTTCGTACAATGAATCAGCACATCGCTACAGTTCTTGACAACGGGAGTAATTTTTCCCATACGTTCTCTGCTACGCGACAACAATCAGCACTTGTCGCGCCAGTGACCATCTCTGGAGTCAGCGCATTTGCATTTCAGGGCACAAATGCACATGTCTGTATCAGCATTACATCGACATATCCAAAGATATTCAGCAGTGGAAATCTTGGTTCCCGGTCTGGGACAGCTTTAACTGAAAATCGTCTTCGTGCCTGGCCTGTTCCACCTCGGCGCCCTATGATTGTTAACGTCAGTGTTGACCATAGTATGTGTGAAGCAATTTTCAAATTATATATCACCAGCACTGAAACAGCTTTAGGCCTGGCTTTTCTCGACCATCGTATTCTTGGGCGTGCAATCTTCCCAGCTGCAGGGATGTTTGGTAGTGCATTTGACACTCTTCAAATTATGAAATCATATGCTGTTGCGGATGGGAGCGATTATGATATTGGGAATGGATTTGCACTGACGGGAGTGACGATTCCAGTTCCACTTATATTACCGACCTCTAAAGACATCTATCAAACAGAAACATATACTGGATGTTGCCAAAATATTATTCACCTTCCCCTGGAAAGTGCCGTTTTCCTTGCATCAAACGCAGAGTCAAGTACAGCTCGAACAAAACATTTTACTGGAAGGGTGCGACTGTTAGGAAAAGGAGAACAGGTCTCTGGAAAAGAGTCGAAAAACTCACAGTACGAATCTTCACATCTCTCTGAATGCGTACGTTCGATGCATACGGTGCCCATAGATTCTATTGCTGCGTATACGGCGTTCGCATCAAAAGGCTTACATTATGGACCAAATTTTCGACCACTTCACACGATTCGAAGTGTTGCTTCTGAGGATAACTCGAAAAGGGCTATCACTGCACACGCCGACCCACCTTACTCATGTGACACCGCCGTAATGGCAAGTATTATGGATGGTTCTATGCAGCTTGAGGCGCTTTCTAACTCATCAAGTACGCCATTTATTCCCACGGGTGCTACATGTGTGTTTCTCCTTGTAGGTGTTGATGGTGGATTCCTCGAGAGTTCATCATCGCAGAACACGTCACTAGTATCGTCGAGAAAGTCAGACCAGTTTGTATCGGAGAATGATGACAGAGAAAATCGTGCCCTTGCGTCAAATGATCTCCGAATGTCCGATCATAAGTGTGAAATCCCAGGTGACGTTGGAGATGCACAGACCCTAGTGCAGATTCTAGGAATGCAATGTAGAGCACTTGGCAGAACCACGTTAACCAACAATAACTTTACACAGCTTATGCCAATGAAAGGTAGACAACCTGCACTGTATTTGCATGGTCATGTTCTTGAACCTCGAGCTCGAGTAGCGCGAGCGGCAAAAAACAAATATTGCAAGTTGGTCCATCTGACACCAAGCATGTGTCACTTGGGTCGTTTCTCCATTTCCCCAGAGCTGCGGGGAGCAACAGCAACAGTTGCCGCAGCACACGTTGAGGTGCAACCTTGGTCATCGTCAGCATCGTCATATCCAGGTGATGTTTTAACGGACGGTACGGCTACTTCCATATGTGGACGGCATGTCCACTCATGTGTAAGTGCGGTTGCACGTTCAGTCGCACTCGAACGACCAAAAACAGGTGCTGGTGATGCTTGCCCTGAAACAAAGACTACTGCATATGCTGGTGTATGTTTGACTCAAACATTATTTCCGATTAATGGCCTATCCCGCACTTTGCCGAATTCACCGGGAGGTGATGGGTCGTTACAGCACAATATAAAGACCATTTGTCTTGAATTCGTGTCTAAGAACACGTCATGCCAAAATCCACCTCGTTCATATTTTTCTTTCGGAGCTGAAGGTTTTGTAGACATCGTTGGCGGCACAGGCACTCTCGGAATGCACGCCACGGGTTGGCTCATAGAATCTTGTGCTCGCGCTGTGCACCTACGCAGTCGGAGTGGGCGCATTATAGACTCTCCACCTTTCAATTCGCAACAAAGTGCACGGGGTTTAACAGACAATGCTTCAGCCAATGCTTCAGGGACTATTGTCTCAATTATCAGGCATGATAACGCAGTGAGCGTTGCAACTGGGTCAATTTTATCACGAGGTGCTAATGTTTTTCAATCTCCACATAACCCTCCTGGCACGCTGCATCTAAATGCTGGAGGAGTACTTTATGATGCACTCGCTCAAAACTTAACTGTTGGATCCTTTCGTGCAAGCTTTGCGTCAAAAAAATGTTCTGCAGCAGCTTCTGCACTTATCATTACTGCACCTGGTGCAGAAACTCTCTGCTCTTCAATCGCTTCCCTTCTTGGTGCTGCAGGTCAGGCAAACTATGCCGCTGCAAATGCTCGACTGGACACGACTGCTAAATGCGCACGAATGGTTGGTCGAGATGTCGTGTCCGTGCAATGGGGTGTATGGTCTGGCATCAGAGGCATGGGCATGAATGCTGCGGCGCGAGTGACGCAATTGGGACTTGGAGTGGTAAGGCCGGCAGACGGTGTTGTCGCGCTTTCCAACATTGCTTTCAGGGACTTTTCATTATTGAGGTGTAATGTTCATGAAGATCTCCATCCATTTGGACGAGGAAATTCAATGACAACAGTATCACCATTAAACTGGAAAGTCATGGTAGCAAAGCAACCGCCATCTATGCTGGATGGCGTCTTAGCATACATTGCAGCCGATGTCACCAAGCTCGGCTCGGGTGATTCAATCATCATAGACTCGCCATCGGCAACAAGATCATTCAATCCATTGTCTTCGAGTCCTGCTACTGAAAATATATCAGTGACGACTATTGAAGGAATTATTGGTGCTGAGTGTGCAGCAATCATCGGAGGCGCCATCCCTGATCGAGATGCCCCACTAATGGATGCTGGTATGGACTCTCTAGCTGCCGTAGAGCTCCGCACAACCCTCACGTCAAAGTTTGGCCTCCTCTTTCCTGCAACGCTTCTATTTGATTATCCAACCATTTCTACCGCCGCGATGCACATCTCAAAACTTCTACAAAGAATTCCAAAAACAGCTGCTGCCACGACCCAAAGCAGCTATTCTGCACAACATCAGCTAAATCTGAATAAATCTCCTGAGAAAGCTCCCCACTCTCTTTCACGGCTTCCCTCAGAAGATGTTAAACATATGAAAGTTAACGAAGCCGTGATTAGTTGTGTATCCGGAAGATGTGCCAGTGATGGTTCAACATCAGATGTTGATTCAATTGGCCAAATACCTTCCAATCGTTGGGATTCTAATACAAGCACGTCTACCAATACAAAGTCAAATACATCCGACATCCATGGCCAGTATGGTTCGTTTCTTGAAATTTGTGACATTGTTGAATTTGATATTAATGCTGTGGGTATCAATCGAACCATTGAGGCAGCTTTCCTTGACCCTCGTCAGCGGATTCTCATAGCAGACGTATGCGCGTTATGGATTTCTGCCAATGTGGCACGAAAAAATACCGCTCATGTCAGGCATGAGAGGCAAATGGCTAAATCCTGCCCTCCGCCTAAGTTTTATTCGCATCTCCCTGCTAATGACCTCGCTATATTCATTGGCATCTCAGGAAAAGACTATGCGAGTTTTCTCGAGGATCAGGGTGTGGAAGTTGGAGCATTTACCGGAACGGGAAACGAGACGAGCACAGCATGTGGGCGCCTTGCATTTTTATTTAATGCAACTGGGGCTGCAGTGACAATCGACACTGCTTGTTCGTCCTCACTCGTGGCAGTGAATATGGCCTTACGTCAAACATATACAGATCATAGTTGTGAAGGATATGATGCCATAGCAGCAGGCGTCAGTCTTATACTAACACCACGAATGCACTTGACACTTGGTCGTGCACGGATGCTTGCGCCAGATGGTCGGTGCAAAACGCTTGACGTAGATGCAAATGGATATGGACGTGCAGAAGCAAGTCGTGCGTTACTTCTTCAAAACATCGGCTCTCATGATTTGAACCGGGGTGAGAACTACATACCAATGGAGTCATTATTGATAACGGGATCTGCAGTAAATCAGGACGGAAGGAGCTCTTCCCTCACTGCTCCAAATGGATCAGCTCAGAGTGTCGTTATCCGTGCTGCAATGTTAGAAGAGCTGGAAGGAAGATATGGTGGGGAGCTGTTAAATAATGAAAACGAGCGTCGTGTTTCTGTTGACGTTCTTCAGATGCATGGTACGGGGACACCCCTGGGAGATCCAATTGAAGCAAGTGCTGCAAACAATGCATTTCCCAAGGACAGAGTTCTTCTTTTAGGAGCAGTGAAATCGTGGGTTGGTCATGCTGAACCGGCAGCCGGCGCACTTGGTTTAACAGCGCTGGCGATGCAGCTTTCTCGTCTCGTGATACAAGGCCAATGCCATCTTCGAACATTAAATCCACATGTGACTGAAGCATTTTCCCACAATCAGGATGGGTGCTGCAATCAGAATAATTTGCCCGATAAGCCCGTAATAACTACAGCACGGGTACGATCATCAATCATCGCCACTTGTAGCAAACCTCGAGGTGGCACGAGTGCATTTGCTTTCCAAGGAACCAATGCACATGTACGAGTCATGATTACCTTTCCGAAATTCGTTTTGACACACTTGCCGGAACATCATGACTCTTCTCTTGCTGCTATACAACCTTGTGAAATCTCTCTCTTGGATAGGCGTTGCGTATGGCCTGTCATTACTACAATTTCGAACACGCTCATAAAGCAGGTCACACTCTTTCACACGAAAGAAGATATAAATGCTCGCTTCATGATCATGTTCCCTCCAAGTGGCAGAAACATATTTTGGTCGTCAGCCTTTTCACTTCTCGCCGCAGCAGCAACGACAACTGTCCTATGTCCACCCTCGGCATCAGAAACGAAGTCATTAATTGGTGCCTTCCTAAGCCGAATAGTGGTAATGCAAAAAGGAATGGTTGGCTCCCACCAAAAGTTCTTGGCTGTCGACGTAAATTCGTCTCATGGCCACGTGCATATTTCAAAAATGCTCGATGCTCGAATGAATAGCCTCACTTCTTGCTCAAACAACCACACTGGCAATACTGGTAGGGCACTGGTGCTCGCAAGGAGCCAAATATTATATATGCAGCAATATGATGACTTCAAAGGTGTGAATGCCATGAAACGTATCATACCTGCCATCAAAGATGATTTTCTTTCGTCGGTGCGGCTTTCTGCCGCTCTCGACCTCTCAAATAACGACACTGAACTCCGTGACTTGGTAGCTGTCGAAGCATACAAAATCTGGAACGAAAATATTCGAGTTTCCAAAATATTAACCTGCGGATATTTCATAGGTGACAACGGCAAGAATCATCGGGCTGCTGTTCTTAATGACAGGGACCAAAGAGTCGCAGCACTTGTTAATGGAAAATTAGGCAATGTACGGGTGATTGGACCAAAATTATCCATGCTAAGGAACGCGCCAACTCCCAAAACGGAACACCTGTTATACACGACCGTATGGCTTGCAACATCTGAGTCACCAGTTGCACCACACGTTGATTGCAAAACAGGTTATATAGAGCCGAATATTCGATCAGATATTCGTCCACGTGAAGTTGCTGCATCGGCACTCGCAGCAACACAATGTCCGTATTTCGGTTGTATCGGTGTGTGTAAAACACCTTCGATGTTGCCTAACCTTCAGGCTTCAGGTGGCGGATTTCTCGCTGGGTTACTCCGCGTTAGGTCTGTAGAGTTTGGAAAAACATCAGTTTTACATGACGATAAATTACAAATCTCCTCAAAAAGAGCGAACACAGTCGAAGAGGGTCACTATAAAAACATCGAGACGGCGTGCTCACACGGCACACGGCTCATCCAACAGATATTTTCTCTGAGTCCTAATAACAGCTTTCATGAACATGTGGAGACATCAGAGCAAGAATCGTTATCCGCGGCAGCAATATTTGTGTTACCAAGGTATATAACTAATAACATGAAGGGTTCCAACCAAACAAAATATTCTGCTTGCTCAGCTACTATCGTTGGCGGTCTAGGTGCACTTGGTGCATGTGTATCCAGTTGGTTTGTGGGGACACGTTTCAAAAAGACGCAAAATATTGTAGCAGACAATATTGATTTGCTCGGCAGGAGTGGACGATCCAAGGTGTGGCCACCGGCAGTTGATGTTTCATCCTGTGCATCAATTTGCATGCGGCGATTTGATGTCTCGAGCTGCTTGAATATTTTACACGAGCTCCCGATTCTCGTAGGGAGTCAGTCCTGTGGATTTGCCCTGCAACAAAGTGACCCTGTTGACAAGATTTTTGTACACGCCAGCGGAGTTCTAAATGACCGGCTTTTTCTTAGACAAAATCTCGCCACCTTTCGTGAGGTGTGTGCCGCTAAGCTCTCCTTTCCAGACATTTTATCGTGTAGGAATCATGCAAGCCCACGACTAGTTGAATGCGTGTTTTCCTCGATAGCCGCAATTTTAGGCAATCAAGGACAGATGTCTTATGCGGCTGCAAATGCTGAGCTCGACACACGAACTATAATTGCACATCAAGTGGGGACGCCCGCAATAAGTGTGCGCTGGGGAGCTTGGAGTGAAGCTGGAATGGCGGTAGAAGAATCTATCCAACTCGACACAGTAACACCAACTAAACGTCCCGTTGGAGTATGCAGAAATCTGCAGAAGTTCGGGATGCAAACATTATCCCCTGAGCAGGGTTTAGCCGCACTCGGCGTCATGCTGCGAAATCAACATGCTCTTGTTATAGCAGCGTCCGTAGACTGGGCTCAGCTGTACCATGTAAGACCTGATTTGAGAGCTATGATCAATGAGGTCAGAGGTGTGGTTGAATGTGAAGGTGATATGTCGACAACAGTAACAACATATATTAATAGCCGGTTCCATAACAAGACAAAAGAGAGCGCAAAAACTATTACAGTCTCAGCGCTCCAATCCATCGAGCAGTATATCATGAAAGCAGCAACAGAAATAATTGGTCACGAACCTCTTCGTGATCAGCCCTTGATGGCCGCCGGGATAGACTCTCTCGGCATCACTGAACTTTGTTCTGCTATTGCAACATATACTGGGAAAGAGATTTCCACTGCTACTTTCTTTAATTATCCCTCTGTTGCCGCACTTAGCATGTTCTTGGATGGCACCGGACAGAACGAGAATATTACAGAATTAAACGATGAAAACAACGGCCGTGATCTATTAACGGTAGGACAATATGATCAAACAGAACAGCTGTCAAATTCTTTGTCAATAAAATGTAATCAAGCTGATTTAAAATTTACTGTGGGGACTGGAGTTGTTTCGAGCCATGGACACACTGTCGCTGGTATTGAGCCCGCATATATCAATAACAATAATGTCACGAGAATGGTCTATTCATTCCACGAACCGTCGATACCACCAATATCACGTTGGGATGTCGAATGGATAGATGCTGCATCAGGAAATTTCTCTACAGGTCCGACTTCCGTTTCTACACGTTTTGGTGCATTCCTCGGTGACATTGATCGCTTTGATGCCAAGGTATTTGGAATGCGCTCCAGTGAAGCACGACGTGTTGACCCTCAACAAAGATTACTTCTTGAATCGACACTGATGTCAAAAATGCTAGCAGAAGCTGGCAATGACACAAAGCCCAAAGGATCTAGTGTTGCTGTAGCTGTTGGTGTCCAGCATATTGAGTATGCACTTTTAGACAATGTGAAAGATGACCCATACGTCGCGACAGGATCAGCTTTAAGTGTTACGGCTGGAAGAATTGCATATATTTTCAATTTTGGATTAACCGCACTTGCTGTAGATACTGCGTGTTCTGCATCACTCATGGCGGTGCATCTTGCTGTTTCAGGGGCTCTTCATTTTCATGCTAGCGACCAGATAAGCTCAGGTGTATGGAGCGTCTGTGCTGGTGTTAATCTGACCATAGGGCATGCACACTTTGCTACAATCGAAGCTGCAGGAATGCTTTCATCAGATGGTCGATGTAAAGTTCTAGATAAATGTGCGGACGGGTATGGGCGTGCTGAGGCTGTCGTCACCTTCATGCTTAGACATGATATACAGTCAGCCACAAGAAGAGTAGAAACCATAGGTCCTACCGCACTATTTCGTGTTGATGCGTCAGCATCGAATCAGGACGGCCGAAGTTCATCCCTAACTGCACCAAACGGTTTGGCTCAACAAACAGTGATCACACTTGCACACACGAAGGCTCAGGAATTATGCATCATGGATTCAAACAATGCTGTTGCCGGTATATCCATGCATGGCACCGGCACCACACTTGGAGATCCAATAGAGATAAATTCCTTAATTTCTGCACTTAGTCGACTGTCGTCTTTTGAGAATGAGTTTGATGTCCCGCCACTTATTCTCGCGGCATCAAAATCTCGCGCCGGTCACTCTGAAGCAGCAGCTGGTGCAGTAGGATTGCTTCTTGTTGATGATGCATTTGCCTCTCAACGTATTACTATGTTGAGTTACCTTCGCAATCTTAGTCCTTATCTCGTCACTGAAGTACGAAGACGTCAAATGGAGTGTGAAGGAGAAATCGTCATGCCTCGTATCACCTCTGGCAGTACTTGTCAACATGTATCTGGTTTTGCACGAGTTGGAGTAAGTGCATTTGCATTCTCAGGATCAAACGTCCATCTAGCAACATCTTTAACAACCGAAAATGAGACAACATTATTTCGAACAAATAAAGCTCGAGACGCATACAAAGTGAACTTTGAGCAGGAGCGACACTGGTCACTAGAGGGTCCAAGAGGTGGCGTGCTTGCGGTTGCAAGAGTGAGACATCTTACTTCTCCTGAAACTCAGCTTGATGCCTCCGAGGCTCATTTTGCTTCGCCTCCGGGATGGTTTCCTTCGAATGGATCGATAGAACAGCCTCTATTGCTCCCTCTCAACTGGCTAGGGGCATGTGCCCAGATTGCATCCTTAGCACTTCCTCGAGGTGGCGATAGTCATAATAATGTTATCCTTGTTGGTGCTGTTGTTCATTTGGCAGACAGGATATCTGAATACGTGAAAAACACTTTTCATATATATACGAACATGATGTCGGGATTAACAGAGGCGAGGACACAAAGTGGACAAATGCTTGCGACAAGTACCGTAAGCTTCGCTCTATCAATAACATGCTCACATAAAATAGCAATGCAGAGCCAATGTGAAAAAAAGGCGCTCATATTCGATCCTGTGAGACAAGAACGGTCTTTCAGAGATATTTTCGTTGCCGAGCTAGCCATTCCATCTAATTCACACTACGATTCCAGTACGTGGACTGCAGCTGCAATCAATGCTGCGAATGACATCATAACAGCACAACATAAAATGAACGCAATGAGTGGATGTATCACTCTTGACATATTCTCCCTCTATGAGCATGACTCACTGCCAAATCCTGTTTTACAAAATGGATTGGCTAAGAATACCGACATTGTGCAGATACACGCAAAGGTGTATCAACGATTATTTGGAGCGAGAAGGTGTCGCTGCGTAGCTGCATCTGCACGCGAGTCATGTGGATTTATCGATTGGATAGTTCCAGCACATCACGAGCGCGTGGACATCACCAAGTGTGCGCATCAAACAATTATTGACTCTAATGACACAGAAGCATTGTCAGTTATTGTCCTCGACTCACTGGGAAAGGGAACAATCCTTCGCAACACATGGCAAAATAATATACTTGAAACAGTTCTTGATGCTGTCGAAGAAATTGCCGGCGTGCCTGCACACCCTGACGAACATTTGGCAAACGTAGGTATAGATAGTATTGCAGCAGTTGAGCTTGCTACTACTCTTCAAAAAACACTGGGGATTACCCTCGATATACCAGAAATAGCCAGTGCTCCAACAGTGACAGTGATCATTGAGCGGATTATTGCCACAACGGAACTTTCAAAGATGGAGAGAGTAGGACAGGCAGGTGCTACCAGTGGTACTGTGTATATTGAGTCAGAAATATTATCAGAATCAGCAGTGTGTGGAGACAATCAAAGTCAACCAGGCATTCCTGATTTTTCAGAAGGATCGACTGACATGCTTATCAAATCCCTCAAGCCTGAGTGTAAAACCATTCCAACACTATTCCTTGGTGCACCAGCATTTGGTGATGGACAAATTGCTTACATGAGACTTGTAAGTGAGTTACAGCTTGGCCGCCACCCTGTGCGTACCCTTGAGCGTGATGTTGCCGCACGCCCTTGGCCTGAAGTGGCAGCAGCCCATGCACACATGATCCACGCTTCGCAACCTGAGGATTTCATCGCGGTCGGTGGCCACTCACTCGGTGGTGTTCTTGCTGTGGAGTCAGCAATGACCCTTGAGTTAAAATATGATCGCGATGTTATTTGTTTCCTCTTTGATGCGCCACACCCGGTGCAATTCAAATCAGAATGGAATGATACTCATACTCCTTGTAGTGATGCCACAATAGAGGAACATCCGGCACACCGACCAAAAAGAAGACGAAGAAACAGAGAGTTAAAAGAATCTACAGGTCTGACTTATATGGAAGTTGCGCTCGCATCTTTTCACTATGACACAAGGGGTGCTGGATGGTCATCGATGTCGCGTGATGAAAAATATTCTTTATTTGAGGCGGTCACTTTCCAAGCAGTCGGACGCCGCATCGATGCCAAGCAAATGGACGAAGAGATTAGCTCGGGGCCATATGCTAATCAATGGAACAGTGGAATCATCCACAACAGGAATTCTGGTCAGATGGATATGTCCTCATGGCAATTAGTTTCTGGTCATCCAGAATCAACTGGATTTCGCCGGCTTAGGAGCCGAGTTTTCACGTACAAAGCTGGCGAAGAGAACGATGCTCTGTTCGCCATAGATGTGCTGATGCCTAATGTAGATGATGACAGGAGTAATGACAGGTCACTCGTGCGCGAGTCTAATCTACAAGATGATCCTTCCCCTCATCAGTCGTCAACCTGTCTGCAGTCTATTGGTGGATATGCATGGGTGCTCGCATGCGATAATGTTGAAGTAGTTCATTGTCAAGGTAATCACATGAACATCCTGACAATGATGACAGATGGGGGTGACCTCGAGGACACCATAATACCACATTTGTCGGCAGAGCTTGATCAAATATGGAATGATATTGATGTGAACCATATCACTTGCACCACAAATAAATTGAAGAAAGGCGATTCTGTTGGTCTGGAAAGAAACTATCACAACATTTCCTCCCTGCCAGTCTCTCGCATTCACTCGCCGCTCGCATCAGTCACTATAGAAGATAAGGACAATACACAGTTTCTGGAGTGCACCTGGGCTGTTGATGAATGGCATCTTCCAAAACATAGCCTGCCTCTTTGGAAACAAATCGATGCACGTATCGGAGCGACTTTTGAATCCATAGAGCATGTTCATGATTCTGATCACTGTCGTGTCAAGCCCGAGACCAAGATTCCGGTTCTAGATGCATGTGTTGGAAGGGCAGTACTAGGACTAAATGAGGCATCCTGGTCACTTACACTTGGACAAGCAAATGAATGCACCTCTTTTGACAGGCCCATCCGTAGCCACCAATCACAGCCACTGGTCATTGTTTTCATACAGGATCTGATGGAAGGGATAGAACATTGGTCCGCCGATGTACTCAAGGCAAACGTGCCGGTTATCGGGGTCCACCTCCCGTCAAGTTTACTAGCAGAATATTCGCTTTCTGCCGAAAACATGAGAACAGAATATAAGAACGACCAGACTGGCAAGCAAGCGCGAATACGTGAAGAACATGCTGCAGCTGTTGTTTTAGCTTCTGTGCGTGCTGTACTATTGACAGAGGACCTACAGAAAACGTCAGGCATCGCATTTGCTGCCCTGCAAAATACGCCTGCTGCACGCGTAGCACTCAATGCTGCCGTACAGTGTCGCATGCGAGGTGACATTGATGCAGCTGCATTTACTCTCGGAAGCACAAAGACAACAGATACTGATGAAGAATGGTTCGATTTTTTCGAAGGCTCTGACACTAATTACGACGCCTCATACCAAATATTTGCCGCTAAATATGCAGAGCTGCATACAGCTGGAGGTTGTCTCTCCACTCAACAACGACATAACGTGCACGTCACATGTCTGCCGGTCGTAGGAAGGCCCAGAGAGATTACACCACAAGAGTGGGATGCTGCCATATCAGAAGAGATGGTGTCTTTCAACTCGTTACTTAAAATAATAAAAGCGAGTTTTAAATAACATGATAGCAAGTAAGGTGCGTCTTTATTTCTCGATAAAAACGCCTCGAGGATCGGACGGAGGAGTGAGATGGAGAAGAAATAGGTGGCATTATTATTATTTTATTGTCCGCCTATTTTTTTACTTTCTGTCAATACGTACGTACGTTTTGTGTAGTGGTAGATAATCCAAATAGACCTATTAATAAGAAGCAAAGATAATTAGGAATTCCAAGAAGTAAGAGAAAGAGATGCAAAAAGTATGGAGGCTGCCATTGCGTTCTAGAAGAGAAGGAACCAGCAGGAGCAGGCCTTACCGCCCACGATCCCCGTCGATGCTGGAGCAATGCTACTGGGGTTAAGAAGAGAACCGCCTGCAGACAGCGGAGCACGCCAACACAGAGCCATACGAGTGCTTGACAGCGCTCCTGTAACTGTTCCTGCTCCTTTAACTGCTCTACCTGCTGCTAATATTGGCGGCGATGAAACATCCGATGATGGTGATTTGCCGACGATGGATGTAGACGACGATGGAGATGACGACGTTGTCGCTGACGATGAGAATCAGGAAGAGGAAAGAGTTGCAGACGGCGTCAACGAGATTGATGGCTCGGCTGACAACCTTTTTGATAACGCCAATTTACGTGAAAAACAGGAAGTTCAGGTGAGGAAGGATGCGACCAAAGCGGCTGCGCAGGCCAGGAGGGCCGCGGCTGCGAACAACGCCACCGCGCCGGCCAGGGGGAATGTTCCAATTATCGAGGACGTGAAAACTAAAGTTTTCAACGCTATCCGATCTACGAGCAAGGTTGATTGCGACAGTGCTGCATGGAACAAAATCGGGGGGGAAGCTCAGGGTGCCATTACATCTCAACGCGAGGGTTGGTTGGTATACGGATCCGGCAAACGCGATGAAAGTAGAAACGCAGATCATCGCAGTAATTGCGAAGTTGGACTACGACGGTTACACACTTCAACATTTCGGGGTTCGTCCCAACGAGGCCGCTGCTGCGCTGGTATTTTCCCAAATAAAAATGTGTTTCCCTCCTTCTCGCAAAACGTTTCTTTTTCATAACGGCTGCTGACAAGATGTCGTTTCCGCAGGATCGCCCGAATCCGGGTTGGTGGAAAAATGTGTGCAAGAAATTTACCAAGGTGTTTACTGCGTTTCTAGATTACCATAACCCGGATGGCACGAGCACTGGTGGTGATCCGCCTATTCCGCCGCCTGTTGCGATTCCGCCTGTTGTGCAACCTGCTGTTGCGAATCCGTCTGCTCGGCTTGCTGTTGCGGATACTACCAACCCATTGACTCCCGGTGAGCAACGTACGCCCCTACCTCGTTCTAACGGAGCTGCTGAGAAGGGGGATGGTGGTAAAGCAATCGGTGATCCTACCAAGTCTAACACGGGAGTAGAAACTTGTGTCCGGATGGATCAAACTGCCTCATCACCAGGTACGACCCCCAACCCCCCTAAAGACGTATGTATCAATTCCCCCGTTTTAGCTCCACCGACGACGTTGAATTTCTGGCGTTGAACAACAAAAAAATACGGGTTGTAAACGGAAGTGTTGAAAAAGGAAGGTAACGCCAGGCTGGTATGTACTTTAATCCTTGAACTGATACCAACAATCAAGTGACATCGCGCACGCAAGCCGATGCAAGTGTAAAGAGTAGTGGCGTGACCGAATGGAGGATTCGGAGAGGCGTATGCAACAGCGCATGCAGTATCGCCGCAAGCCAACTGAAGCCCATACAAACCAGGCGAGAAAGTAAAGTGTTACTGCCGAGATGGTTTATTTGTTTGCAAGGAATTATTGCGTTATCTTTACCTGGCCAGTTTCTGGGCGGATCTCTTGCACGCGTTTGTTTTGTTGTGAATGACGTGGTGCTGCAGCAGCACGAATACAACAACTGTGACATAGGGAGCAGTTGCTATTGCACGTTCATGATGACTGATAAGTTATGCACCGAACTTCGTTCTCTAGCTAGCTAGAGTTCTAGACTATTTAGTATGATATTACAAAACTAATTGCGGGAAATAAAGCAAGGAAGGTCAACTTTCAATTCTCGTCATCAATTAAAGTGCTTCTCGTGAGAAATAAAACGCGAACAACTTACGAACTCTGTTTGGAGTTTGGGGAACCGGGTCGAATTACCGGGTGTTGAACTGCACTGTGAAGAGCTTGCAAGATTATTCGGTTCAAGAAAAGTTGGGCCGAATACTCTACGAATTAAGACTCAATTCCACAAGGTTGTAGCCTCACGGCGTAGCTCCTGAACTACAGTAGCAAGAGCTTCTGGGTTCACACCATTTTCACAAAGTGACACGAGAATTGCAAGACT
>Ga0222645_100244_pt1 | contig 32163 bp, 32 predicted proteins | sample AntAcemetagen292_FD_179881 | JGI IMG/M metagenome (GOLD analysis project Ga0222645, IMG submission 179881) | Saline water microbial communities from Ace Lake, Antarctica - #292 | ecosystem: Environmental > Aquatic > Non-marine Saline and Alkaline > Saline | place: Antarctica: Ace Lake | collected...
TAAACTTCTCTGAATGTCTTTCATACTGCATAACATAATATTTACCGCCCCCTGCTTAATAAAATATTTTAGAGGCGACAACAAGTCTGGCACAGGGGGTTAATATCAGAATAGTTATCAGTTAAGATAAAAAATAAAAGATAAATCACTCAATATAAGTATGTATTTTAAACAATTTAACGCTATTAAAATTACCTAAAGTTGCGATCATAGAAATGATTTTCAAGCCTATTTCGGGGTAAAAAACACCCATATTTTCCAAAATTAACATCAGATTATAGAGCTTAAAATCATAATTTATCTGTTAATGCATCAAAATTAAGCAGATTAAAATAGTTTGATCTCGTTTAAATACTTAGGAAATCGCAAAATTAACTAATATTTGTGTGCTGATAAGGGTAGATCGACTTAAAAATGTTAAGAATAACCGTGGAATTTATATTATTGATCACAATGATCGATTTAACCGGATAATTTTATTACCATTATAAAACTTTTTAAGTAATTATAGCTAAAAAAATTATTTTTGGCTGAGATCAAAAGTGTGATCAATCGCTTTGATCTCTAAGTTGTGGATAACATTAAGCACTTTGATCTTTCCTATATAAATCAATATATAACCTTGTACTTAGTAACTTTTGATCACAAGTTATTCACAGCTAGATCAAAAGATGTTAGACGCTGTGGATAGTTTTATGTATAACCGGTGTAAAAGCTATTTATATCCACTGAATAAGATCTTGACTTAAACAGCCTGTGGATAAAATAGCTACTTATACCCAGCTTATACATGTTTGATCAAGTGTTGTACACACCCTTTTCCCGCTCATAACATGTTGATCTGTATTGGTAATAATGACTTACTAACAGAAAATTGGCTGCTTAATAATAGTAATAATAAACAAAGATCTAATAGATCTTATAAATACTAAGGGACTGAGGATCGACGATCGAATGGTTTTTAAGCATTTTACTTACGCTAAAATTTATATAGAATATGCCTCCCATTTTACGTGGGTGACATTGATCATTTAGCTTTAGAGGAAAATCATGTTTTATCAACAACATTTCGACGTCATCGTTGTCGGTGGTGGCCACGCTGGGACAGAAGCTGCACTAGCATCTGCACGCATGGGTTCAAGTACTCTTTTGCTAACACACAACATTGAAACGCTTGGGCAAATGTCTTGTAATCCAGCAATAGGCGGTATTGGAAAAGGACACCTGGTCAAAGAAATTGACGCTTTAGGCGGTGCCATGGCAATGGCAACGGACAAAGCGGGTATTCAGTTTAGAACATTGAATGCGAGCAAGGGTCCAGCAGTTCGAGCAACACGTGCTCAAGCAGACCGAACACTATATCGCATTGAAATTCGCAAAATAGTTGAAAATCAAGAAAACCTGACAATGTTTCAACAGTCCTGTGACGATCTGATCGTTGAGCAAGATCGCGTTGTTGGTGTAGTCACCCAAATGGGTCTTAAATTCCACGCTAAAACCGTTGTGATCACTGTAGGCACGTTTTTAGGCGGTACCATACATATTGGTATGGAAAATCACAAAGGAGGCCGTGCTGGTGATCCTCCTTCGATCGCGCTAGCGGACAGATTACGTGCACTACCGTTTAGAGTTGATCGTTTAAAAACAGGTACACCAGCCAGGTTAGATGCGCGAACACTTAATTTCGATGTTATGCAAAAGCAGCATGGTGATACTCCTGTTCCGGTGTTTTCGTATATGGGCAAAGCTAGCGATCATCCTCAACAGATCCCCTGTTACATTACGCATACAAATGAAAAAACCCACGATATTATTCGTGGTGGATTAGACAGATCACCGATGTATACTGGTGTGATAGAGGGTGTTGGGCCAAGATATTGTCCGTCAATTGAAGATAAGATCCATCGTTTTGCGGATAAAAATTCTCATCAGATTTTTGTTGAGCCGGAAGGACTAAACAGCATCGAAGTTTACCCAAATGGTATTTCTACAAGTTTACCATTTGATATCCAAATGAATTTTGTTCGTTCGATTGTTGGTTTTGAAAATGCACATATTATCCGTCCAGGTTATGCGATCGAATATGACTTCTTCGATCCCCGAGATCTTAAACAAACCTTAGAAACAAAATTTATTAGTGGGTTATTTTTCGCAGGTCAAATTAACGGTACTACAGGTTATGAAGAAGCCGCTGCTCAAGGTTTGATCGCGGGAGCAAATGCAGCTTTACAAGTACAACAAAAAGAAGAGTTTATTCTGCGTCGTGATGAAGCTTACATGGGCGTACTAATTGATGATCTATCTACTATGGGTACCAAAGAGCCCTACCGTATGTTTACTAGTCGAGCTGAATACCGTTTATTATTGCGTGAAGATAATGCAGATATTCGGCTAACGGCTAAAGGTCATGAAATTGGTTTAGTTGATGAACAACGGTGGAAAATGTTTAATCAAAAGTTAGAAGCTATTGAGTTGGAAAGGCAAAGGCTTAAATCGACCTGGGTTTATCCAGCTCATGGGTCAACTGAAGCATTAAATGTATTATTAAAAAATCCAGTTACTAAAGAAAACACATTAGAAGATTTGATCAGACGTCCCGAGATGACTTATCAGACATTGATGCAAATACAAGAATTTGGACCTGCAATTGATAACAAACAAGCTGCTGAACAAGTTGAAATTCAAATCAAATATGCAGGCTATATAGAACGTCAAAAAGATGAAATTGCTAAAACACTACGTAATGAAAACACGTTAATACCGGTAAACTTCAATTTCAGTCAGATTTCAGGGCTAAGTAACGAAGTCGTATCTAAGTTAACAGATTCTCGTCCAGAAACTATCGGTAAAGCGGGAAGAATACCAGGTATTACTCCCGCTGCGGTATCCCTGCTGTTGGTGTATCTGAAAAAACATGGGTTACTAGTTGGCTCCAGTACAAATCAAACTAAAATTTCAGCCTGATGAGCGAGCAACTTATTCTCGAGGACGAGTTACTGGCTGTTTTAAAAAATAGTCTAAAAAGTTGTGATTTAGTTGTTACACAAGAGCAGCAACAACAATTAATTAATTATGTACTGCTGATGCACAAATGGAATAAAACGTATAATTTAACGTCTGTGCGAGATCCCCGACAAATGGTCATTAAACACATTGTAGATTCAATTGTCGTCGCGCCATTTTTAGAGCATGTGCGTTATATAGATGTAGGTACAGGTCCAGGATTGCCAGGCATACCGCTGGCAATTATGTGCCCAGACAAACATTTTGTACTACTAGATAGTTTAGGCAAACGTGTTCGATTTATGAAACAAGTTGCCTATGAACTAAAAATAGATAATATCCAGCCAGTTCAATCAAGAGTTGAAGATTTCGTTCCTGATGTGAAAATTGATGGAGTATTAAGCAGAGCCTTTGCTTCGTTAAAAGATATGTTGCACTGGTGCCAACATCTGATAGATTCTGACGGTGTTTTTCTTGCATTGAAGGGTCAAATTCCTACCTGTGAGCTTGACGAGTTACCTTTGGGTTTTGTTTTACAAGACACAGTTAAACTAAATGTGCCGGGCCTTGATGGTGAACGTCATATTGTCAAAATTAAAAGACAGCCAGTTAGCTAAAAGCTATTCCTGTGACATTTAGCATATTAAATGTTTTTTCTATTCAGGCTTTCTAAATATAAAGTGGACAAATATTTTGGGCAAAATCATTGCAATTGCTAATCAAAAAGGTGGAGTAGGCAAAACCACAACTGCTGTCAACGTAGCTGCCTCGATGGCAGCCACAAAACGTAAAGTTTTACTGATTGACCTCGACCCACAAGGTAATGCGACAATGGGCAGCGGTATCGATAAGTACAACGTAGAAAACACTTGTTACGAGTTATTGATTGAAGAAAAACCCATTGAAGAAGTTTTGATCAAAGAAACGACAGGTAAATACCACCTTATCGCTGGTAATAGTGATATTACTGCGGCAGAAATTAAATTAATGGAAGTGTTTGCACGTGAATTACGACTACGCAATGCATTAGCACCTATTAAAAACTATTACGATTATATATTCATTGATTGCCCTCCTTCGTTAAATCAGCTTACGGTAAATGCTATGGCTGCCGCTGATTCTGTACTAGTGCCCATGCAATGTGAATATTATGCCCTCGAAGGACTCACCGCCTTAATGGATACCATTAAGAAGCTTGCATCTGTAGTTAACCCTCGATTAAAAATTGAAGGTGTTTTGCGTACCATGTACGATCCTAGGAATAGATTGGCTAATGATGTGTCTGCTCAGCTTAAGCGACATTTTGGAGACCAGGTATACAGGACGGTTATTCCTAGGAATGTAAGATTAGCGGAGGCACCCAGTTTTGGCTCACCAGCCATGTATTATGATAAATCGTCCACTGGTGCAAAAGCTTATTTAGCCTTAGCAGGTGAAATATTAAGACGCGGAAAAACAAATAAAACAACTAACTAAAGTTAGTGTAAATAATAAAATAGAACGAATAATACAGAGGACAACATGTCGGCGAAAAAAAGAGGTTTAGGGAGAGGTCTGGACGCGTTATTGGCAACGAGCCAAGCTGGCAAAAGCAGTGAATCAGAGTTACCTGAAAATCAAGGAGAATTGCAAAAAATTCCTTTAGAATTTCTTCAGCCTGGTAAATACCAACCGCGCAAAGACATGTCATCTGAAGCCCTCGAAGATTTAGCTTCGTCTATCCGTTCACAAGGGATCATTCAACCTATTGTTGTTCGTCAAACGTCTGAAAATAGATATGAAATTATAGCAGGTGAAAGACGGTGGCGGGCCGCGCAAATAGCACAGTTAGATGTCATCCCTTGCTTAATAAAAGATGTACCAGATGAATCAGCAGTGGCTATTGCTTTAATTGAAAATATTCAACGTGAAGATCTCAACGCTATGGAAGAAGCACAAGCACTTGACCGCTTGATGGTTGAGTTCGACCTTACCCATCAAGAAGTTGCAACTGCTGTAGGCAAGCCCAGAACCACAGTCACTAATTTGTTACGTTTAAATAATTTAAATGATGATGTAAAATTATTATTAGAACATGGTGATATCGAAATGGGACATGCAAGGGCTCTATTAGCCCTGCAAGGTGATGCTCAAAACCAGGCTGCAAAAATTGTTTCTGGCAAAGGTCTGACAGTACGAGACACCGAAAAACTAGTTCGCCGTTTGTTAGAGCCCGTAAAAGAAAAAGAAACCGCTAAAAAAGATCCTGATGTACAACGTCTACAAACAGAACTATCCGAAAACCTTGGAGCACCGGTGAATATTGATCACAACGCTAAGGGCAAAGGTAGGCTGGTGATTAACTTTTCTAGTCTTGACCAATTAGATGGCATTTTAGGTCATATAAAGTAAGTTAATATCTAATAATGAATCAACATATTAGGTAAAAAGACATTATGTTTCGTATTATTTGTAAAGTGTGTCTAAGTAGTCATAACAACGTAGAAACAAAACACTGCAGATACTTAATCCCTACAAAAACAAAGACTTTGTCGGAATGCCGAAATTAATGCTTTTATATCCGAAACTAGACTTTGCTGTTGTAAATCAGCGAGGAAAAAGTATACTTTCGGCGCTTTTTGTCTGGTTTTAAATAAACTGAGGTTAATTTGGTTTATAAGTTCGCTGGGGAAGGTCGAAATTTAGCGTTTAAAATATTTTTTTATCAAAGTTTAATCGTAACTTGCACGAGCATCACACTATTAATTTTTTTTAAAAACTTTACTGTTCTCTCATTTTTTTATGGAGGATTAACCAACGTAATAATTAATGGCGTTTTTGCTTTTTTTGCTTTCAAGCACTCCGGAGCCAGGCAAACTAAATTGATGGTTCAGAGTTTTAGTCGAGGGACAAAGCTAAAGTTGTATATTACTGTGCTAATGACAGTAGTAGCGTTTGCAGGGCTGAACCTTGAACCTTTTCCACTTTTTGTTGGTTTTATGGTGAGTAACTTTTGCCAATGGGCAGTGATGATAAAAACATCGAGTTAAAACGTCTACATAAAGGTCAATTAATTAAATATGAATTGATTTGTTGCGGTGATAACACACCGCTTAAGAATTTTAAATTACTACAATTAGGTTGATCAATGGCATCTGAAATTACAACATCAGAATATATCAAACACCACTTAACTAATGCATCGATGTGTAACACTGAAAATGGCATTGCGTTTAACAAAGCATGTGCAGACGCGGGTTTTTGGACCTGGCACGTTGATACACTTGCGTGGTCAATAAGTTTAGGCATTCTATTTTTATGGTTCTTTTATTCAGTTGCGAAAAAAGCCACTTCCGGTATACCCAACAAAACCCAAACATTTGTTGAAATGGTAGTAGGTTTTGTTAACGACAACGTGAACAGTACTTTTCACGGAAAAAGTAGGTTAATAGCACCGCTGTCGTTGACGATATTTTGCTGGGTATTGCTTATGAATGTAATGGACCTTGTACCAGTTGACATACTACCTAGCATCGCAGGTATTATTGGTGAATACGGTTTTGGTATGGATCCTAAAGATGTTTATATGAAAGTAGTACCTACTACTGATTTAAATGTGACAGCAGCTCTGGGTCTTGGCGTATTCTTCCTTATCTTATTTTACTCAATAAAGATGAAAGGTTTTGGTGGGTTTGCCAAGGAAATGACAAGAACACCATTTGGTCACTGGGCTTTCATACCTGTTAACTTAATTATTGAAACTATTACATTACTTGCAAGACCCTTTTCATTGGCATTACGTTTATTTGGAAACATATACGCCAGTGAGTTGATATTCATATTAATAGCAACAGTTGGTGTGATGCAATTACCCTTGCATTTTGCTTGGGCAGTGTTTCATTTACTAGTACTACCTTTGCAAGCCTTTATTTTTATGATGCTTACCATCGTTTACTTAAGTCTAGCTAGTGAAGAACACTAGAGGCTTACAATACAACTTCAACTTTAACTTTAACTTTAACTTTAACTTTACTAAAACTCGGAGATTTACATGTTATATATCGCAGTGGCTATAATTCTTGGTTTGGCTGCCATAGGTACTTCTATTGGTTTCGCCTTACTAGGTGGAAAATTCTTAGAATCCGTAGCACGTCAACCAGAACTAGCAGCCTCATTACAAGTGAAAATGTTCATTGTTGCTGGCCTAGTTGATGCTATCCCAATGATTGGTGTTGGCTTATCTATGTACCTATTGTTTGCTGTTGGTGCTTAGTTGTTAGCCTTAATATTTTTAGCAAACATTTAATCAGGAGGTTTGGCCGTGAACGTTAATGCCACTCTAATAGGTCAGTTAATCGCATTTATGTTCTTTGTTGTGTTTTGCATGAAATATGTATGGCCTCCATTGATACAGGCGATTGAAAAGCGTCAACAAGAGATTGCAGATGGTTTAGCAGCATCAATGCAAGGCGAGAAAGCTCTTGAAATAGCACAAGAAAAAGTCACCGATCAGCTTAATGACGCAAAAGGTCAAGCAGCTGATATTATTGAACAGGCTAAAAAGCGTGGTTCAACTATTGTTGACGAAGAAACACAACGTGGTCATTCTGAGCGTGAAAAAATCATAGCGCAGGGTCACTCAGAAATCGAAGCAGAAAGAAACCGTACAAAAGAAGAGTTACGTAAACAAGTAGCTATTTTGGCTGTTGCCGGTGCTGAAAAGATTCTAGGGCGTGAAATAGATGCTGCGGCACAAAGTGACATAGTTGCAAAACTTGTCGCTGAACTATAGGGGAGAATGAGCTATGTCTGAATGGACTACTATCGCTCGCCCTTACGCCAAAGCTGCGTTCGATTACGCGGTCGAGGGTAAAAACATCGCTCATTGGCAAGAAATGTTATTTTTTGCCGCAGAAATTTCTAAAAACGACACAGTTAACACTTTATTAACCGGTTCGTTAGCAGTCGAGAAGCTGGCAGAAATTTTTAATGGCGTGTGTGGTGAACAACTCGACCTACAGGGTCAAAACTTTATGAAGATTTTGGCTGAAAATAGACGCTTACAAGCGCTTCCAGCTATCTCTACGTTGTTTAATCAGTTTAAATCTGATTTCGAAAAGGAGATTGACGTTGATGTTACTTCAGCTGTCAAACTTAACAAAAAGCAACAAACAGATATCAGCAAGTCTCTTGAAACACGTCTTGCACGTAAAGTTAAGCTAAATTGTAGCGTGGATCCTGAATTGATAGCCGGCGTGCTTATTAGAGCCGGTGATACAGTTATTGACGGTTCACTTCGTAATAAATTAAACCGTCTTTCAGACGCGTTACAAGCATAACGGGAAAAAAAGCATGCAACTGAATTCCACTGAAATTGCTGAACTCATCAAACAACGTATTGAGAAGTTCGAAGTAGTAAGTGAAGCTCGTAACGAAGGAACTATTGTTGGTGTAACCGACGGTATTATCCGTATTCATGGTCTTGCAGATGTAATGCAAGGCGAGATGATTGAGCTTCCAGGTAATCGTTACGCAATCGCATTGAACCTAGAGCGTGACTCTGTTGGTGCGGTTGTTATGGGTCCATACGCTGACTTACAAGAAGGCGTAAAAGTTATATCATCTGGACGTATCCTAGAAGTACCTGTAGGTCGTAATCTACTAGGTCGAGTAGTTAATACTCTAGGTGCACCTATCGATGGCAAAGGTGCTATTGATGCAGATGGTTATGAACCTGTAGAAAAAATTGCACCAGGTGTTATCGAGCGTCAATCGGTCGATCAACCTATTCAAACAGGTTATAAATCAGTTGATGCCATGATCCCAGTAGGTCGTGGACAGCGTGAATTAGTTATCGGTGACCGTCAAACTGGTAAAACCGCGTTTGCGATTGATGCGATCATCAATCAAAAAGATTCAGGTGTTAAATGTATCTATGTTGCGATTGGTCAGAAAGCCTCAACTATTGCTAACGTAGTACGTAAGTTAGAAGAACATGGCGCTATGGCTCATACTATCGTAGTAGCCGCTTCTGCATCAGAATCAGCAGCATTACAGTACTTGGCACCTTACTCCGGTTGTACCATGGGTGAATATTTCCGTGATCGTGGTGAAGATGCTTTGATTGTTTATGATGACTTGTCTAAGCAAGCCGTTGCATATCGTCAAATTTCACTATTGTTGCGTCGACCGCCAGGTCGTGAAGCGTATCCTGGAGATGTTTTTTATCTTCATTCACGTCTTCTTGAACGTGCTGCACGCGTAAACGATAAATATGTCGAACGTTTCACTAAAGGTGAAGTTAAAGGCAAGACTGGTTCCTTGACTGCATTACCTATTATTGAGACCCAAGCAGGTGATGTATCAGCTTTTGTACCAACCAACGTAATTTCGATTACTGATGGCCAGATTTTTCTAGAGACAGATTTGTTCAACGCGGGTATTCGCCCAGCGGTTAACGCTGGTATTTCGGTATCTCGTGTAGGTGGTGCAGCACAAACTAAAATTATTAAGAAACTAGGTGGTGGTATTCGTCTAGCCTTAGCTCAGTATCGTGAATTAGCTGCATTCTCACAGTTTGCATCTGACCTCGATGACGCAACCCGTGCTCAACTTGAACACGGTGAGCGAGTGATGGAATTGATGAAACAAAACCAATACTCACCATTGTCGGTTGCAGATATGGGTGTTTCATTATTCGCTGTTGAAAAACGTCATTTACAAGATATTGAACTGTCTAAAATTTTAGACTTCGAAGCCTCCTTGCATTCTTATATGAATAGTGAATATAGCGAGTTGATGAACACTATCAATACTACGGGTAATTTCGACAAAGAAATTGAAGCGACGTTGAACACAGCTCTAGAGAAATTTAAAGCGACACAAACGTGGTAATCAATTGGACCGCTTCTCTCTTCTTATAAGAGGTGGTGGTCAACATGTTGAATAATCGGAGATAGAGTTTATGGCTAGCGGTAAAGAGATAAAAGGCAAGATCGGCAGTATTAAAAATACACAGAAGATCACCAGTGCAATGGAAATGGTTGCAGCGTCTAAAATGAAAAAAGCGCAAAACCGTATGGCCTCAGGTCGCCCTTATGCTGAGAATATTCGAAATGTCATCGGTCGCCTAGCAAACGCTAACCTTGAATATCGCCATCCTTATTTGGAAGAACGTGAAGTAAAACGCGTTGGTTATATTGTGATTTCAACTGACCGTGGATTATGTGGTGGTTTAAACACCAACGAATTCAAAATGGTAGTGAAAGACGCAAAAAAATGGCAAGAACAAGATGTTCAGGTTGATTTTGCTGCATTAGGTGCTAAATCTGTCGCCTTTTTTAACCGTTTTGGTGGCAGTGTTTTAGCTGCTGAATCTGGTTTGGGTGACGCACCCACTATGACTGAAATCATTGGTTTGGTGCGCATTATGTTGGATGCATTTAATGACGGAAAAATAGACCGATTATATTTGGTATTTAATAAGTTTATAAATACCATGGCGCAAGAGCCGCAGATAGATCAATTGTTGCCTTTGCCTAAATCTGAAGAAAAAGAATTACAACACCGTTGGGATTATCTATATGAACCTGATCCAAAACCTATCCTAGATATGTTGCTGGTCAGATTTATAGAGTCTCAAGTATATCAAGGCGTTGTTGAAAATGGTGCATCTGAGCAAGCTGCTCGTATGGTGGCCATGAAGGCAGCAACCGATAACGCAGGTGACATCATTGATGACTTGCAACTGATATACAACAAGGCACGTCAAGCAGCAATCACACAAGAAATAAGTGAGATTGTCAGCGGCGCGGCAGCGGTATAGGCAATGGTTTTAGAATTTAAGAGGAATTAACATGAGTCATGGTAAGGTCGTCCAGATAATCGGCGCCGTAGTGGATATTGAGTTTCCACAAGATTCGGTTCCAAAAATATATAACGCATTGCGAATTACCGAAGGTGATTTGCAGGGTTTGACCTTGGAAGTACAACAGCAATTAGGTGGTGGCGTAGTCCGTACCATCGCAATGGGTTCCACTGATGGTTTACGTCGTGGACTAGCTGTAGAAAACAGTGGTCAATCAATTCAGGTCCCAGTTGGCGTAGCCACATTGGGTCGTATCATGGATGTATTAGGTAACCCTATTGACGAAGCAGGTCCTATCGGTGAAGAAGAACGTATGTCTATTCACCGTGAAGCACCTACTTACGAAGAACAATCAATGTCAGTTGAGCTACTTGAAACAGGCATCAAGGTTATTGACCTAGTCTGCCCGTTTGCTAAAGGTGGTAAAGTTGGATTGTTTGGTGGTGCTGGTGTAGGTAAAACTGTCAACATGATGGAGCTTATTCGTAATATCGCCATTGAACACAGCGGCTACTCAGTATTTGCTGGTGTAGGTGAGCGTACTCGTGAAGGTAACGATTTCTATCACGAAATGAATGATTCAAACGTACTAGACAAAGTATCCCTAGTATATGGCCAAATGAATGAGCCTCCTGGTAACCGCTTACGCGTTGCTTTGACAGGTTTAACCATGGCGGAAAAGTTCCGTGATGAAGGTCGTGATGTTCTTTTCTTTGTAGATAACATCTACCGTTACACTCTGGCGGGTACAGAAGTATCCGCACTGCTAGGTCGTATGCCATCAGCTGTAGGCTATCAGCCTACCCTAGCTGAAGAAATGGGTGTATTACAAGAGCGTATCGCATCCACTAAAACGGGTTCAATTACTTCAATTCAAGCAGTATACGTACCCGCGGATGACTTAACTGACCCTTCACCTGCTACAACATTTGCTCACTTGGATGCAACGGTTGTGTTGTCACGTGATATAGCGTCTTTAGGTATTTACCCTGCGGTTGATCCCCTTGATTCTACTTCTCGTCAGCTTGACCCACTTGTTATCGGTCAAGAACATTACGACACAGCACGTGGTGTGCAGTCAGTATTGCAACGCTATAAAGAATTAAAAGACATCATAGCCATTTTAGGCATGGATGAACTCTCTGAAGAAGATAAGCTTTCAGTATCACGAGCTCGTAAAATTCAGCGATTTTTGTCACAACCTTTCTTTGTAGCAGAAGTATTTACTGGTTCACCTGGTAAGTATGTTTCTTTGAAAGATACGATCATTGGTTTTAGTGGCATCTTGAGTGGTGAATTTGATCATCTACCAGAGCAAGCTTTCTATATGGTTGGAACAATCGAAGAAGCAAGCGAAAAAGCCAAAAACATGTAATTTCTTGGTCTGTTTGGTCTCGATACGGCGTAAGTAGTGCCCATATATACTGTGCACTACTTACCAGAACCGAAACTAAATAGATTCAATTAACTTGTTTTTAATTGGAGGTTTTTATGGCAGCGACCGTACATTTAGACGTAGTAAGTGCCGAAACTAGTATTTTTTCTGGTTTGGTTGAGACCATTCAGGTTACAGGTAGTGAAGGTGAATTAGGTATTTATCCTGGTCATACACCATTACTAACTACTTTAAAACCAGGAATGGTACGTCTAGTTAAGCAACACGGTGATGAAGAAAATATCTACATCAACGGTGGCGTACTAGAGATACAACCAGGGACAGTGACTGTATTAGCCGATACCGCTATTCGTGCAGAAGACTTGGACGAACAAGCAGCCTTAGACGCGAAAAAACGCGCTGAGGAACATATTGCTAATCCAAGTGCCGATTTTGAGTACGCCGAAGCGGCTGTTGAATTGGCTGAAGCTATTGCACAGTTAAGATTGATCCAAAAATTGCGCAAGTAGTCACAAACTAACTATTTGAAAACCCAGCCTTGAGCTGGGTTTTTTGTTTTATAGAATAAATTGAAAGTTTGTGACTAAACTTTGGTCTTAATACTTACTCTTGGTGTAAATAATTACATTCAGTAATGAAGGAAAATCTTGTGAAATTAAAATTATTATTGACGTTAATCGCTTTATTTACCTTATACGCCTCTCAAGCAACGGCTGACAAAGCCGTATTTGCTGGTGGATGTTTTTGGTGTATGGAGTCGGATTTTGAAAAACTTGAAGGGGTGACTGATGTTATTTCTGGCTTTACTGGTGGTACTTTAGAAAACCCTACTTACAGTGGTAATCATACCGGCCATTATGAAGCAGTTGAAATTACTTACGACCCTAATAAAGTGACTTATCAAGGTTTACTCGAGCATTTCTGGGTGAACATCGACCCCTTTGATGCTAGGGGCCAGTTCTGTGATAAAGGCTTTAGTTACCTAAGTGCTATTTTTGTAGCTGACGGAAAAGAACGTGAACTTGCACATCTATCTAAACAAAAAGTCATTGCACAATTTCCTAACCAAAAAGTAGTCACCCCTATCCTGCCTTCCAATACTTTTTATCCAATAAAAGGTAATGAAAGTTTTCACCAAGACTATTATAAAACTAATACGGTCAGGTATAAGCTATATCGTTGGAATTGTGGCCGTGACCAACGTTTAACAGATATATGGGGTGACCAAACTACACACTAAACACGCTTATTTAGAAACGAAAATTAGCCTACTCACCCTGGGCTAACTTTTCAAATCTTAAACCTTTAGCCGTGCGGTTTTTGAACCCTTCCCAATAAGTATGGGTAGGTTCTGATTGACCCTTGTCGTCTTTACTCCACACTCCGTGGTTCGAATTAGTTTCTAGGTTTAAGTAATTATCCATATCAGTATTACTCTTTAAATACTTTTCTAACCACGCAGTCACAAAATGCTGAGATACATTGTTCATGCGCACGCTGTCCCAAACAGCGTCAGTGTAATGTTCGCTGATATTAAAGCCCAGTGTTTCATCGTAGAAATAAGACTCTTTAGGAGCTGGCATAGGCGCTCCGGCACTATGATTAGCATTGTCAAAAGTTAATAGCGCTCGGTCTACGCTGGTTATCGCTTGCCAAATAGCCCGCACACCTTTGTCGTAACCTGATACATCATCAACTGAACCTGCTACTAGTAACATTGGTACCTTTACTTGTTTAAGAGTGGTTTGGTCCCACACGTTATGATTCATTCCCCAAGGTGCAAAAGCAATCACTGCTTTTAGTCTTGGATCAGGCAATGTGTCTGTCTTATTTAGGTTTTGATGTACTGCCAATGTATCGTGTGGCGCGCCCCACGGATAATCTACTGCTTGTTGGGTTACACTTCCCCCCGCAGAAATTACCGCACCGTAACCACCCATAGAGTAACCGATTAAAGCTGTATTTTGGGTATCTACTAATTGGTATAAAAATGAAGACTTATCTTTTGACATCAACTCTATCTGATCAAGAGTAAATAATTGATCGAGTGGTCGATTGACTAAGGTTGAACCAAAAGCTGCGCGTGTACGATAAGTGGAATCAGTGTGGTCAATCGACACCACTACATAGCCTTTTGACGCGACATTCTCAGCAAGGTGAGATAGTAAAAAACGATTGCCAGGATGGCCGTGAGATATCAATACCATGGGGTATTGCTGAGTGCTAACTAACGGTTTGGCATCACGTACCGCTTTGCCTTGTATACTGACTTGTGTTTTGCCGTCACGTAAATACACATCGAGTGATGTTTTACCTTGGCTATTTTTTATAGCAGGGTACCAAACCTCTAAGGTTAAAGGGCGATCGTACTTAGGCTGCTCTATTAACTTAGGCTTAGTAGGATCAATTTTAATGATATCGATTTGCTGCCGATTAATAATATCTAAGGTTTTTACACCTATGGCATATTGTCCATAAGCAGCTAGCTCTGGTGCATCAGGCCGTTGTGTATCAATCCGGTTTTGGGCAAGACTACTTATGCTCAATCCACTGCAGACAACCATCAACAACACTTTATTTATAACTCGGTACATAGTTCTACTCTTGCTAATGACATTAACGATATTGTAATGGATAAAGAATGATATTTTATGACATTATTTATGACATGCTACCAATTAGGAATAATGATGAGTTAATGGCAAAACTATTTTTTAAAATTTAAAAATTTCATCAAGACATATCCCCTTTGAATAATATGTATATTATGCTCCTAACTTATCAATCTCTTAGTTGATTAACTTTGTCACTACCTGCGATGTGAACTATGTCGAATTTAAGTATCCCGATATTATGTAACCTAACAACAGCCCACTCTTATTTTGTTGAACGGCAGTATTCCCTTGATGATTATAATGGTTTATTTATTTCCTCTCGCCAAACTGCATTAAATTTTCGTCATAGAATGAGTCACCCTGGTTACGCTAGTGATTGGCATGTAGCTGGTGATCCTACACTTATCCTTATTCGTTCAGGCATCTTACGCATTGGACTACGAGATGACAGTTATCGTGATTTTGTTGCCGGTGATGTGTTTATTGCCCAAGATAGGTTACCCACAAACACAGACTTTAATAACAGCATTCACGGCCACACTGCAAAAGTTATAGGTGAGCATCAGTTATTTGCTCTGCATCTCAAACTTTCGTCTGTGTAACGTTGATGCTGCCCTGCAAAATATAATGATGAATGTCGTAACTACTCAGTAACACCACCCAACAAATTAAAGGTGACATAAACAAGTATTGGATTTTATCTACTCAGTTTGATCGTACTGTTTCATGCAGTTCGACCAGATAGTCAGAAAACTCTAAAAGTTAATAATATATTGATTTCATGTGGGAAATTATTCTTCACTTTAATTTTTCTAAGCACTCCAGTACCCGAGCGCTTTTGATTTATGATGTGTGAATATTCAATAAAATTGAAGCAAAAAATTGCAAGTATAAGCCCACCCTTTTCTATGCCAAGTTAGTAAAACTACTAACATTAGCAACTTTAATCGTTAATGCCTCTCGTTGAGCTATCTATCTGTGGGTAGTTTTTAATAAAACACTTTTGCTGCATTTTTGAAAATAGGGTATGTAGCGGTGTACAGTCAATATTGTGAGTCTGTTCAAGTACATAAGCTACTGACTCCAGTGTCGATAGGCTACTTCTTTGGGTTGTTTGTCTAATGTGATATTGGTTTTCTGGTGGGGTGGCAAAGTGCCAACTAACACATTGTCGCAACCAAGGATTAAGATGCCATATTTTTAGTGCCTTACGCCATGAAGCATCAATAAATATTACATTATGATTTAGGGAAAAAAGTCCTGTGCTTTGTAGTTCTACGTTTCTTAACTCCGTACTATGCGGTTCCCAGTTTTGCTGTAGTGAGAAAATAGATTCAATCGGTATACTTTTTTCATGAGGATAAAATAAGCAATAACTGTGTGGTTGTTCTGACACTTTTTGAACCAACTCTGCCCAGTCTTCGGGTTTCTCTCCTCTTAATACGGTGACTTTATCTAATCCTAAAGTTAATAATTTAACAGTATTTTTAGCATGTTTTGTTTCTTTAGGATGTTGTAAAATAATAATATTGAGCGGTGACGTGATGGGGCTTACCCAATCACATAAACAAGTATTCTGCGGATAGCTGCACAACGTACATATCTGTCTTTTGTTCATCTGCCTTCCTTTCATCCTAAAGCATTCATTTTTTAGTTTTGTTACACATTATACTTTGTGCTTGAAAGTAGGTTTATTAAAGCTATTAGCGAAATGTCTATGCTTTCTTTATGTACTGTATCCAAATAAGCATATGACTATGTATTTACCAGATGCTGTCAGATAATACTTTCAGTAATACTGATTGCTGCTTGTTCCGTAATTTGAAGTCAGTCACCGACATACCAGAACCAAGCCTTACTAGATTTCTATAGCTTGCAGCTTGTAGCTTGAGTCTACTGAGCTGATACAAAGACAAATTGTATTCCCACTGCTACTCGATAGATCTTAGAAACAAATAAATATATTACAATAATAATATGTGACCGTTTTTAGCTATTGATTTAATTTAAAGCTTTTTCTATGGCAGCCTGATTAATCCAAAATACTTTGGAAGTCGCAATATCGGTATCTTTTTATAAATAGTTAATCTTGCTCTTAATGAGCAAATCGGATATTTTGCTTTGACATTAATCGTTTCAAATATACGAGTTGATATTTGTGTTAAAAACATTCGATATAGACCAAGTCAAAAAAGGGATGTTCGTTGATTCTATCGCAAAACAACAAGGTAAATTTAAAATTACTAGTCGAGGTAGAGTCACTTCTACCGCATCTATAAAGCAGCTCAAAAAGAAAGGAATTTTGTCAGTTGTTGTTGATATGAGCAAACAGCTTAAGTCTGAGAGCGAAGAACAAGAAAAACCTAAATCTCAATCAGAGAAAGCTGAACCTGAAACACCCATTGAATGTGAACTGCCTGAGAAAGTTTCTTTCGAAGCAGAACTTGAAGTGGCAATCAAACTCCACCACGAAGGTAAACATCTACAAGAAACAATGTTGGAGAGCATAGGTAAAAGTTTACCTATAGACATCGCTGTCCCAGAAGCATTCACCAAACATATTGTGTCCTCGATTAACCGCAACCCCAATGCTCTGATGTGCATAGCAAGAATACGTGAGAAAGATACTTATCTTTTAGAACATTCATTAAATGTCGCTATTTTACTAGCTAACTTTGCTACGTATCTAGGTTTTGATGAAGAAAAAATACAAGAGTTGACTTTATCAGGGTTTCTACACGATATCGGAAAAATTAAAATACCGGATGAAATACTGCATAAACCTGGTCACTTGAACGAGCAAGAAATGACAACCATGAAAGACCATGTTTATTACGGTATGAAAGTACTGGCTGAGATGGGAATTCCTGATTCAATTGTTAAGACAATAAGTGAGCATCACGAAAGACTCGATGGTTATGGTTACCCAGAAGGCTTGCGGGGCGACGAGATCACTCAATTTGGTCGTATAATTGCCATCGTTGATACCTATGATGCGATAACAGCAGATAGATGTTACAAGGTGGGTATGTCGTCTAAAAAAGCACTACAGATATTATTAAAAGACACACCTGCAAAGTATGATAAATGGTTAGTTACTCAATTTGTGCATTGCATCGGGGTTTTTCCTGCGGGCAGTTTAGTTAAACTAGATAACGAAAAAGTTGCCATGGTTCTTAGACAGAACATTGGTTATGCCACTAAACCTGTAGTAAAAGTTTTCTATTCAATACGTGGCGACCATTATTTAAAAGCCAAAGAATTAGATTTATCTGTGAAGACTAATGATGTAAAAGTTATTGACGCGGTACTTGCCAGTGACTTTAACCTTGATGTGCAAAAGGTGCTGCAATAAATTAATCGTCATTTAAGCATCATGCGCCCAAAATGGTGCGAAGTAGTGTAACTATTTTTAACCGCTTTTAACCATCTTTAACTATTTTTTGCTTGCTTTAATATAATCCAAAGCTGGTCGTCTGTAACGTCAGAGGGACATACTCCTTTACTGATTAACTCTTCACGGATACATCTAGGCTCATTAGATGAAAAATGAAGGCTATTTTTTTGAACGTAACGAATTATTTTTTGCTGTAATTTTCGAGTTAAACAAGACATCTATAAATCTTAACCAGTGAAACGTTAAAAAAACTAATCACACTTCGTGATTGACTAGGAGGCTACGCGAAGTGCGTGACACCTCTGTGTTTATTGTCAGCTTAAAATTGCAAGCAATTCCCTAAACTGTGCCTCGCTCTATCAGTTGTAATCATTCTCATTACTCTTATAAAAATCGTACATGTTTCATACCAATATTGGTGGTAAATAGATTAGATTTTTATTTTTTATCTATCTTTTATCCGCCCTTTAACCCCTCTTTTATCTGATTTCTAGTCGTTAAAATAATTCTTTTAACCTAGTAGTAAAAATAAGGGTATAACCTTTACTGCTTTCTTTTGAATTAGCAGCTTAATATCTGTTGTGTCGCATTTTAAGCAAAATGGACTTTTGGCTAATATATTAACTATTTAGATAACGAAGTATAAATCAGTAACCGTAGAGCACTTTTTCATCTACAAAACCCATAATTTTACGGATGGGGAAGAATGCGTTTTGCATAAATTTAGCAGCTTAAATTATTGTTTATCTGTCGGCTGTCACTCTGCAACTTAAGGGTAATTTAAGATGGAGATAATGAATTTATGATTATTACTCCACTTCTCAAATATAAAATATTCTGTAATTTAAAAATGCAGCATTTTCTAAAAAACAATGGCCTACTTACCGAAAGAAAATGTGGTTTCAATCAGATGATGTTTCTAGCCAGTTATATTTCAAAATTACTTCCTCAGAAAAAGAAACATATGCTGCTTATCAATGTTTAAGCTAAAAATTAATAAGCTGATTTCAGAGCAACTCAATAGATAAAGTAGTGATTTACGGGGACATCGTTTAGATAAAACTAATTTTTCTATTGGTTTTAGTCTAAGTCATATGTAACTTGGTAGAAGACTGCTGATAGCCGAATTTGCTGCGTTAAGGAGCTAGTGAGACAAGAAGAGCTAACTAAGTTACTTTTAATTAGGCAGATTTTGGTACTGGTAGAAGCTTAGGTGAAACGGATTTAGGGTCTGTCTATTATTAGTAATGCGTTTGCACGGTGACAAGGTGAACTGGGTATACAAAGTGTGCTGGGTAAAAACAGTCAGCTATGGTTGGCACTACCTATTATTGTGCTCAGTAGCGATGACGTTGATAATCAACACGTGATCGTTAATAGATTACATGTGCGGATGGCATAAAATAATGTTGTTGAATATCAACTGTTGAAAAGTCACGTCAAGGCACTAAGTTGCAAGTATTTAGCGCAGCTTCAACTGTCGAACTTGTTGACAAGGTTATTATTTGTGTTGATTCTGAGTACTGTCCAGCCTGTTGGTAGTTGACTGGCAAACACTTGATAGGGATAACGTTACAGGCGTTGTCTACATTAGCTAAAAATATTGGGTATAAAAAATTACTAGCAGTATTAGTTGTTTCCGCATACGGATCAGGGCATATTGCAAATCCAGACAAGAGACATTTAATTGATAAAATATTATACAAACCTGCAAGCGGTTCAAAGCTATTTAATGCGATCAATAACATGATTATAAAACACATCGATGGCTCTGAACGAGTATCTAACTCTGCTCATATTGAAGCATCAAAAGCTAAGTGGCCACTGGGAATAAATGTATTAGTGGTTGACGATAGTGAAATAAATCTTGAAATAGTTGGGCAGATACTGATTAGAAACGGCGTCACCGTCACCGCCTTAAGTTGTGGCCAAGCCGCTTTAGAGCAGTTGAGGTTGACCCCTGACATGTTCGATATTGTGCTGATGGATGTACAGATGCCAGAAATGGATGGCCTAGAAACAACGACACTTATAAGACAACAGCTTGGTTTAGCTTCTTTACCAATAGTTGCACTCACTGCGAGCACATCAGCACAAGAAAAAAAACGAGCCTTAGATGTGGGTATGAATGACTTTTTAACCAAACCTATTGAACCATCGTTGTTGATCAGTACCTTGCGAAGATTAGTTGAGGGTTATCGAGGTCGCGTAATCAATGTTGAAAATCCACCATTAAACAATGGTATAATAACCGATAAGTGGCCGATTATTTTAGGCATCAAAGAAAACGCCAGTTTGCTAGGTGGTGATTTAATACTTTTTGCCAACACTCTTGAACGCTTATTGACAGAATTTCAGAATTTAGAGTGCTATTCTGAAATAGCGATAACGAGTACTGCAAACGCCGAAAAGATTAAAAGTGTTGATAGTACTATCGATAGATTAGTTTTAGCGGGGCAAGTACATAAATTGCGAGGAAGTGCAGGTCTTATCGGTGCTCAGCAGTTATATCAACTTGCAGGTAAAGCAGAGACAGCTTTGCGTAGCGACCAGAGTGAAGTTAATTTACTACTAGCGCAAATAGCGCAATGTTTAATTAAGCTTCGTCTAGATAGTGCTGACTTTTTGTCACAACAGCAAAACATGATACCTAAACATGTAGCAATAGCCGTGCAAAATGCACCCTCCATGAATCTAGAAAAAATGAAGATACTTATTAACGCATTAGAAAAGCAAGAGCTATCAGCGCTTAGCATAGTTGAGAAATACTCAAAAAGTTTAAGAGCAATATTGACTGAAAAAATATTTAGAGAATTTGAAGTTATGCTAAAAAACCTTAATTTTAAGCAAGCTTTAGTCTTGTTAAAGTCTAATGATTGGATATTCGAAGAGACACATCAATGACTTTATTAACAGATTTTAATTCAGCTACGATTATGATTGTTGATGATGATCCCTCAATTATTATGGCAACCAGTAAAGCATTAGATGGACTTGGACGTATAATTTTCGCTACAGACGGTGTGAGTGCGCTACAACTGGCTGAAAATGAGATACCTGATATTATATTGCTTGACGTCGAAATGCCTGGCATGAGTGGTTTTGAAGTGTGTGATGCACTAAAAGCAGAAGAGCACACCGCTAATATCCCCATTATTTTTATTACTAGTCATAATGACTCAGGTTTTGAGGAAAAAGTATTTGAGCACGGTGCTACTGACTTTATTAGTAAACCACTGAACCACCGTGTTGTAGCCGCTAGGATTAAAGCACACGTTGCTCACAAACAAGCGATAGACAGATTACAATCTTTAAGTTTGACAGACGGTCTCACGGGTTTAAACAACCGCAGAGCTTTGGATGAAAAACTGGCTATAGAGTGGCAGCGAGCTAAGCGAAGTGGACAATCACTGTCGTTATTAATGCTAGATATTGACGAGTTTAAAAAATATAACGACCACTTTGGACACCTACAAGGAGATGACTGCATCAGGAGTTTTGCAAACGTCTTGTCTAAATCAGTCAGACGCCCTGCTGATTTTACTGCTCGTTATGGCGGTGAAGAGTTTGTGATAATCTTACCTGATACCGAAATCACTGGTGCCCAGCTTATTGGTGAAAGCATCATCAACAGTGTTGTTGAACAAGCTATGCCACACGCACCTACTGCTGAACGCAAAATCGTGACCCTATCAATAGGATGTTGCGCCTTCTCTTCAGCAACCAGTACTGGCCCTGAATCGCTGCTAGAAACAGCAGATAAAGCGCTATACTTAGCAAAACAACAAGGACGATGCTGCATTCAAACAGCTGCGGAAAGCGATTTGGATAATGCTGTTGTTAAAAATACTCACACAAGTTAGCTTGGTAAAGCTTGTCTCGACTGACTTGTGTGTATCAATAACTTCAAAATAGCTATTAACGAAAAATGTTGTTAATTAATTTTTTGTGTCACTTTCAATATAAATCATACAGCACATAGGCATATCGAGCAGACTTACTATTAGTCAAACGAAGTAGGCATTAACCTGAACTCTGTCGCCATAAATAGCCTTAAGTTTCGTATTTACTTATTCAATGTTCGCGATCTGTTTAATCATTAATTTCAATAAGTCTTTTAGAATCAGGTTCTTATGTGTGGATGTGTTGTTTTCATTTCGCGGCATGTAATACAATATGTAATACTTTTGTTCTGGCAGTTCAACTTACCTTTAAGGCAGTCCCTGCAACGACTGAATTGTAAAGTGCTTCGTCGACCGGAAGAATGTCGAACGATTTTCACCTTTTTAAATTTTTTGCCAGAGACTTTGTCATATTAGCCCATATGCTTTTTGATTTAAATATTTACAAAGGAATGGAATATGGACATGGAATTAACCAAATTTATACGCCCTCAACAACTCGCCATAATGCTTGGCGTTAGCACAGTTACACTATGGCGGTGGCGAAAAGATCGCATCCTGCCTGAACCTCTCTCTATCGGACCGCGATTTATCGGTTGGCCACCCAGTGTTATTTATCAATGGATTAATGGTCAGAATAGAACAAAAGACAAAGTTGATATACTAAGCGACAAGTAACATGACCCCTGAATCCATTGATGATTAATACCTGCTGCCATGGAATGTTAACTTAAGAATCGGCCTCTAAGCTACGCTTACTATACTTTAAAGTACTTAGGGGCAAAAATGATAGGGCTCTTATAGCATTGCTAAATCGTCATTGAAAAGCAGAAGAACCTAGTTAAGAGTTTATTATTTTGACACTATCAATGAGAAGAGTAATGAGCTTGTCGTCCATAAATTTGTAATTGTCAGGTATATTTAGAGCCGATATTTTCGATGTGAACCTATCACCTACATGCTTGATAATTCGCACTTTATGGAATTCTTCCATAACAAAGACTTTATCTGCCCAGCTTAAGAGCTCGATCGTCGGATCACCTTCCATAAGGATACCAACCGAAAAAAGCAAAGAATTATAAGATAAGTAGATTACCTGAATGTCCGTTGATCACTCACTGTTGTCGTAAGGTTCAACAAACACGTTATGACGGAAATATTGGGCTTTTTATCTTAAAAGAAAATGCAAACATCGATCTGTTTCTGTCTTAATAGAATTGGATTAATCAATCGGCTATGAGCACAAACATCACAGTCATTTTTAACGATCAATTGACAGCTTATAGACTCACTTTACCCCAGTCAAACTGACATTTTGGAATGAAGAGCTTTGGCAGCAAGATTAGTTATTAGATGTCGGATGAATAACTTCTGCAACTGGTTTACTGTTTCTTGTTATTAGAAGATGTGTCCAGCGCTTGGACTCAAATTTTCGTAGTACACTATTTAGATTTCGTTTTAACAATGATACTGGGTATATTGCGTCAAACTTATTCCTTTCTTTATTCATTGTTGCCACTGTACACCCCTATTTTTGTAGACACTTTTAATTAAAAACCTAAGCAATCCTGCTAAGCTTTAGTAACTATAATCTGCTATTTTGGTTCGTTCGGCAACTGCCGCTCGTAAATATGCTTTTGGCACTGATTCGACTGTCGGCAGATAGATAAACAAACAAATGCATGTCACGATAAGATTGCAATGTGCAAAAAACGTACTTAGCTCAAAAATTATTTTCAGTAGTTGCATTTTTTACAGCTACTGCATCAATTTGTAACAAGGCGTCAAGTTCCGCTTTTAGCCATTAGCGGTCATAAGAGATTTCAAACTATGAGGCTACATTAGGCAAAAAGTTATCATCTGATCTATCAAACTTGACTGGCGGCAATGAGCGATAAGCGGACCTAAACTTTCCTAACGCTTAAGACAAGTTTTCCGACAATATAGTCATTAGCAATGATGAAATTAAGATGGTATTTTTAATACCCTAAGGTTGGTCGATGTTACTTCCCTTTGGCTCACTTTAGCGAAGCGGTAATATGAAATAGTTCCGAACAACATCAAAAAGCAAAGCAGTGGGACCGCAAGAGAATCAAAGAAATAGCCGTTTCAATAAACTTTCTTGAACATCCAGATACATTTTTTTATAAATGAAGATGATATTATTCATAGTAGATTCGATCTAGCTATAATTTACTGGCTCCATAACATTTGCATGAAAGTAATTTATGAACAAAAAGTTGCAAAGACTGTTCACAAAATAGCTTTGTGTTAGTCGCCATATCTTCAAGTCACTTTTAAGAAGTATCATCGACACGATAGTTGGCTGTGCAATACTTTTTTGTACGCTTCTAATCCCGGCACTAATGCAGTGAGAAGAGTCGCACCCATTATGATAGACGACAAAATAAATAAGTCTGGTGATAACACATTGTTACTTAAAAACAGACCATACTCTGCGGCTAACCAGCTATCAAGCACTGTCAGCGATAGTGTGACAACTGCGAGAGAAAAAAGCAGAGCGAGTATGCTAATTATCAGCGCTTCAAGTATCACCAGTGACACGATGAGTTTGGGTGATGCGCCCAATATTCTAAATACCGCTATTTCTCTTTGGCGTTCGTTCATGGTGGCTAATAGCATGGTGGCTAGGCCAAATAAAGACGCTAGCAGGACAAGATAGCCGATTATCTTTAACAAATTTTCGACGTTGGCCATGAGTTGCCAAAGTTGCGCCATGGCCACCCCAGGTAATAACGCCATGAGTCTATCATCTTGATAATTATTAATTTGCCGTTGCAGTGTAAAGGTCGCAAATTTGCTGCTTAAGCCTAATATCACCGATGTAATGCTGTTAGGTTGAGGTAACTGCAACTGCGGATTATCAACTAACTTTTGCAGTTGGCTAGGGGGTAGATGAATGGCCTCTATTGCTGGCAGGCTAACATGTACTGTTTTATCCACTGGTGTACCCGTAGGCGCAAGAATTCCGGTGACAGTAAAAGGAGCTTGTTTATGATTCACAAAGCTCGTACTACCAATACCGTGGGCAATGACAATTTGGTCGCCTTGCTGGTAACCTAGGGAAATAGCCACATCCGAGCCGATAACAGTATCAAATGGGCCATCAAATGTTTTGCCCGTAGCCAAGCTTAATGGTTTGTCATTGCCGTACTTAAAATGGGTGAAGTAGTCACTATTGGTGCCCATCACCCGAAACCCGCGATGAGAATCACCGAGCGATATAGGAATGGCCCAAGCCACCGATGGATTGGCTTTAAGCATGGTGAAGCTGTCGTATTTGATATTATTGGTGGGGTTGCCCATCCGAAAGACTGAATACAACAGTAAGTTTAACTCGCCGCTTGGCGCACCTACAATTAAATCAACGCCGGATATAGTCCGGTTAAAGCTTTCTTTAGCTTGCAAGCGAATATGTTCAACACTTATTAAGACACTGATGCTAACAACTAAGGATAAAAACGTCAGGAAAACAGTTTTACGGCGGCTCACCAAACTTTGCCATGCAATAGAAACAAGCATTAATTAGACTCCTGCTTAGTCAGCCCATTGCAAAATGAGGATATGGGAGTATGCAATGAAAAAAATCGCTCTAAGGTATTATCATGACTGACAAAGATCATCGTTGTATTGTGGGCACGGCACATATCCAATAAAAGTGTCATAAAGGCATCTTTAGCCGAATTGTCGAGTGCTGAGGTGGGTTCGTCTATTAATAATAATTGTGGTGAATTAATAAATGCCCGCATGATGGCAACCCGTTGTTGTTGCCCCACACTTAAATTAGCCACGGGTGTGTTTAGTAAACTTTTGGGTAATTTTAACGCAGACGTTAATTCACTGAGAGATTGGGTCAATTGTTGCCTAGACGATTTAGCCAAATATACCGCCAGTTCAATATTTTTTGCCACAGTCAAATAAGGCACAAGGTTAAACTGCTGAAATACCACGCCGATGTTTTCAGCACGAAAGCGGTCCCGTGCACTATTGGATAGCTGGCTTATATCCTTACCAAACAGTTTAATACTGCCTTGCTGCGGGGCTAAAATACCAGACAACAAGTTTAACAGTGTTGACTTGCCCGACCCAGAATCACCATATAAAAATACCTGTTGCCCAACATCAACCGACCACTTGTCGAAATGTAACGAAGCGAGGTTGTTATTACTATTAGGGTAGGTGTGTACCACATCACATAACTCAATCGCCAGATTTTCGCGGTGACTATTCATTAAGTGAGGATTATTTTTTGTGAGCATAAGTTGTGTGAGACTAGTACTAAAGGTTATTGTTATGATATAACATCATGATGGTAGTGCATAGATTAAAAATAGAAAATGACCACTAGAAAAATGTTCGGTTTGAAGCACGTTAGCATTGTTATTTTACTCATGTTTTGGGTTTTTTCTGCTTATGCACAGGCTGCCAAAAACAATGATTATCAAGAAATTGAATGGATACAACTTATACCCAAGGGAGACTTAGCTGCATTACTTAATCCTCCTGAATTCTTGTTGGGTATTCAAGATGGCAGTGAACAGGATTCTGTGGAAGCTTTTTCAGCCTTGACTGACCAGGACGAAGTAACACGCCGTTTTCAACAAGCGTTAACATCAGAAAAAGTGATTGAAGATTTTGATAAAAAAGCGATTAGGATCCCTGGTTTTGTTGTGCCTCTCAAATCAGATGAGCAGCAACGTGTGACTGAGTTTTTTATTGTTCCTTATTTTGGTGCATGTTTGCATATGCCACCACCGCCTCCCAATCAGATGATTTATGGCACCACTAAAACAGGATTTGAACTGGCGCAGCTCACTGAGCCGTTTTGGTTTGAAGGTGTTATCAATATAGCAACCACCAGTAATATGACTGGCACCGCTGTCTATGGTTTAGCCTTAGATAATATTGAAGCTTACAATTAGAGAGAGGCGTTTAATGAAAGTCCAGCTAGCTATCGCTTTATTACTGCTCAACACAGCGACAAATGTGCAGGCATGTGAAAACCACAATGGTTTTGGCTTCGGTTTTGGTGCCTTTGACCAACGTCATCCGTTGGCTCAACAAGATAACTTTGCGGCAGAGCCCTCGAATTTAAGTGTTACTCATGACCGTTTAATGAGTATCAAAACAGGTACAAAAGCACAACTGCAACTCAGTTATCTTTTGCCCTATGGATACGCCGACGCTGAGGTAACATTGATCGCCAGCGACGCTCTAATTTTTGACGATGCTTCACCTTTAGGTCTTACCGAGTCAAACGGTAAGCTCGATGTACAATTTAGTACTGTTCAATCGGGAGAGCACTTTATATTAGTCAGAATAGATGCGACCCAAAGCGGTAAACCTTACTCCAAAATCCAACGTGTCAGTGTGATTTCTGATTAAATCAGCTTGCCATTTTTTGCGATCATGAAAACGACTGCCTTAAAAAAACTTACAAATAGCTTAATGTTTTGTTTTTGTGTGACGGTCGGAGCAGGCGCTGGGTATTTAGTGGTGAGCTCATGGCCGAGCATTAAGTTGGCAATATTGGCAATGACGCCAATGCCACCATTGTATTTGACCTCAAATGAATTACTCAAAACACAATCTGAGGATACAACAGTATCTCCGCTAACATGGACAGCGTTAATACCTCAAAAAGAACAGGATGTTATTGCTTATTATCAAGCGCCAAATCAAGCGCAAGCTCCATCAGATTTAAAAGGTATGACAGCACAGATACTGCGCTCAATTGAGGCGTCGACAGATCCCGCTTACCAAGAGGCATTAATGTCAACAAATACGGTTAGCGGGTTTGAAAAGCAAATGGTGTCTATCTCTGGCTTTATCGTGCCAATAGACTTTTATGCAGATAAAACAGTTAAAAACTTATTTTTAGTGCCGTACTTTGGAGCCTGCATACATTTTCCGGCACCACCGCCTAACCAAATAATCTTTATCCAATTAGAGGCGGGTTTGCAGGATGTAGATATTACGCAAGCATACACGCTTATAGGTGAAATTAACTTAGGGCTTTTTGAGGATCCGATGGGAACATCGGCTTACACTCTTGATGTAGTATCCATCATCGAGTTTAATGGTCAGCCAGATGATCTGCGTCTTCATTAAATCTTCATCTAAATATTTTATTGTTAATTCAAAAAGTCGAGGGTCATTAACAAGCGTTTTTGCCCTGCTTGATAAGGAGGTGAACGATGCACAATCCCTGCGTTTTCGTTGTTCATCCATGCTTCGCCTTTCAGTAACGCCACGTCTCCGGTACCTATGGTTTTAATATCAGCTTGAGTCTGAAAAAGGCCAGAAACGTTATCATCCAAGCCTTTACTGCCATGCCCCAGCTTTTCTCGGTTAACTTGATTGTGCTCAAGCCACTGTGTTCCTGGCCCTGAAAATGTCGTGACCATTCTGCACGGTACTTTATCCACATGAAAACGAGGACACATGGGGGAATCGAGCAACCTTAAGCGTAAACCCACTTGTTTCAGTTCAAACAAAGTACAAAACATATCGACCAATTCGCTAGCGTTGCTGATAAAAGCATCATCTAGCGAAGTTGATTTTATCGCGTCTTTTATATCGCTGTTAATACACTGCTCGCGGATAAACGAAGACGTATCTAGATGTTTAGACGTTTTAAGTAAATCAGCGACGTTTTCTTCAACACCTTGTGACAGTTGACGTTGCCAAATGGCTAAATTGACGTTTGTATCGTAAACCTTGGTCAATATCGCATTTTCGTCTGAGCAGATAGAATTCCGCGTAATATTATCATTCAAATCTTCGTGTAAAAGCGCTGCTGTTTGCATATAAACCTCGTGTACTGTTCGGATAAAACGTTGTTAATTATGTAGAACTTTTGCTAGGCGTTTGATTGCATCGATACAGCAGCCTACGACGTTTGAAATTTTTCACATGCCCAAAGGCAACCAATGCTGAACCCACTACCGATGCCATCACTTCACCTTGTTCGCCGAAAGTTTCATGCCCAAAAATAGCGACAGTAATTAACACGCCCATACCCAATGAGGTAATGACGACTACAGGCCAACTACGGTGGTGCAAATAACCTAAAATGACCGCAAAACCACTGATAGGCAGAACGGCATACAACAGCCATGTGTGAAAACGTTCATCAGAGAAAAAAGCCAAACTGGTTAAAGTTGGCAGGGCAATCAATAGAATGGGCAGCAATACGCAGTGAACAACACAAAGCGCCGATAAAATAATAGCCCAGCGGTCAGCCCAATTGATAAATCCTTTAAACATCTTGTTTCCTAATAAAAAAGTAAATGAAAAGACAAATAGCTAAACAGTGTTGGTAGCTGATTAATTGAGTTGCAATTGCGAAGCGTTATTTGTGACCACTGCTGAGCCTTGACCACTATTAATACTCCACTCTACATCGAGCTTTTGTAAGCTATGCATATTGTCAAAAATCGAAAATGAGATGCGCTTTATGTGGTCCGAGCATTTGATGGTATAAGACAATTTGATATTCGGATGATGCGCTTCTTCAGTGTGGTGATCTTGTTTGTGGCTACCGTGCTCATGTTGCTGATGGTCTTCGCTTTGGCTATTGTCTGCAAATTCATCGAGGTTAGTGGAGTGTGCATCTTGCTGGCATTTTGCATCAAGGCGCATCAGATTTTCGATATTCATAACCGTATTTTGTAACTGACTCAGTGCGTCTCGCTGTTGTTGGTTTTCGGGAACATGTTCAAAACCCAATGCATCGGATGCTGGCAACACATATTGCATTTGCCATTTATTACCCTCTTGGATAATAAAAACAGAGCCTTGACCATGTACATGCTCTTGAGACTGTGCGACACCCACAACGGCCACAAGTAATCCCACAATTTGTAACTTAAGTTTCATTTCTGGCTCCTTAAAATTCAGCAGTATTTCAATAATGACTTTAAAAATTAAGATTTGTCATTGGCAAGAATAAGTGTTGAAAGCGATAATGTTACAATATAACATAACATTTAGTTTTGTTACAATATCACATTGGAGAATGGAGTGTATAAGATCTCTCGAATAGCAGCATTGATGGGTGTGCTTCTACCTACAAGCGTTATCGCGCAGTCGTTGGAAGCCGTGGTAAAAAATACCGATGGGAATGTTGTCGCGGGGGCAAAGGTTCAGTTGGAAGGCAGTAGTGTAGAAACCTTCACCGATACCACAGGGCGTTTTGCTCTTAGCCAACTAAACACGGGTAAAAATGAAATTCATATTTCTGTTGCTGGATACGCTCATCTGCATCAAGACCTAGTATTGGCCAAAGATGAAACAAAAACCTTAACGCTAATATTAAATCGCTCGCCGATTGAAGTCATAGATGTGGTGTCGACCCCGATCCATATGTCAGTGATGGAGTCCGCCGCTCCGGTAAGTGTGTTGGCTGGCGAAGCATTACGTCGCCAACAATCTGCCACCTTAGGCGACAGTTTAGAAAAACTGCCCGGTGTGCAAAGTAATTTCCATGGCAATGTGGCTAGCACGCCTATTATTCGTGGACTCAGTGGTCCTCGCGTATTGATCACGCAAAACGGCTTAGATGTCAGTGATGTATCCAGAGTAGGACCTGACCATTCGGTCGCTTCAGAAGCGTCTACTGCCCAGCAAATCGAAGTATTACGAGGCCCCGCAACCTTGTTTTATGGTAGCGGAGCTGTGGGCGGTGTGGTCAATGTGGTGGATGGGCGTGTGCCAACTGATAGCACCACTCGCGGAGAATGGTTGCTTGAGCATAGTTCGGTCAACGACCAAAACTTGGCTTCATTTAACCTCACCACAGGGTCAGAGTCTTTCGGGTTTTATGCTGATGGCTATTCACGTAAATCAAATGATTACGAAGTGCCAGTCGCAGCAGAATCAGAGCATGACGACCATGACGAACACGAAGATCATGATGAACACGATGAAGGGCATAATTTTCTAGTAGAAAACAGCGCTGAAGAGTCTAGCGGTTTAACCTTAGGTGCAAGTTATCTATTTGATAAAGGATACATAGGGGTTGCGTTAGAGCAATTTAATCGTGAATACGGCATTCCTGGTCACTCACATGGAGACGAGCATGGCCACGAGGAAGGAGGCGAAGAAGCCGAAGAAAGTGTATTTGCTGATTTAGAACAAACGCGTGTGCAATTGCTGGGTGAATTTGATATCGAAGGTGAGTGGCTCAAAAAAATCAACCTTCGCAGTGGTTTTACTGACTATCAACATTCCGAAATAGAGGGTGGCCAAACAGGCACGTTATTCGAGAATCAGACCGCAGAATTGAAGCTCGACTTTGTTCACAGCCCCCTGAATGAGTGGAATGGAGGGGTGAGTTTCCATTTTAAAAATAGTGAAGTGGCGGCAGTGGGTGAAGAGGCCTTCACTCCACCTTCAGAGACGCAAACTATTGCCTTAGCGATTATGGAAGAAAAGCATATTGGTAATTTTTTAGTGCAATTGGGGGCACGAATTGAGCGTGTAAATTTACAGGCAAACAACGTTTTGTTCCCAGCTTTAGAAGCCCATGACCATGACGAGCACGAAGAGGAAGGAGATCACGAAGAAGAACATGATGAAGAATCTGAGATGATACAAGTATTCGCTTATGATAATGACTTCACACCCGTTAGCCTATCAGCGGGTTTAGTATGGCAGTTTACCACCGGTTATAACTTAGGCATCTCAGTTTCTCGGTCACAACGTGCACCTTCCGCCGCTGAGTTATTCTCATTCGGTCCACATATCGGCACAGGAAATTACGAAATAGGCGCACTATTCGCCTTAGAACAAGAAGGTGAAGAAACCTACATTGGCTTATCACCAGAGAAGATTGACTTAGAAACGTCAAATAACATTGATATAACGCCGTGCGCGACTTTTAAAGTCAGTGATGTATTGAAAAAGGCATGATCTAGCCTTATTTAGTTCTCGCTAAAAAAACAAAAAAAGCTATTACGATCATGCCGTTAGAAGAGTTT
>Ga0222645_100249_pt1 | contig 31892 bp, 34 predicted proteins | sample AntAcemetagen292_FD_179881 | JGI IMG/M metagenome (GOLD analysis project Ga0222645, IMG submission 179881) | Saline water microbial communities from Ace Lake, Antarctica - #292 | ecosystem: Environmental > Aquatic > Non-marine Saline and Alkaline > Saline | place: Antarctica: Ace Lake | collected...
GTCCTTTAACATCTCAGTAATTCTTTCTTCTTTGGGAAAAAATAACAGGCCTTTTTCGTTTTGTAGACAATCGGCAAGTGAGTCTAAGCAATTTTTATAAAAAATAATGTCACAGTCTGTAAACCAGACCCAGTCAGCCTTTGTAGATCGTGCCGCCATATTACGGCCTATACTACGTCTAAAAAGCTTGCCTTTTGAGAGTGAATGAAAATTCCAAGTAATATTTGGTATAATTATTTGGCTAAAAAAATCTAGTGTAGCCCTTGTTTTTTTGTCTTCTGGCGCATAAAAAACGGTGACGGTTAAGTTTAGTTTGGTGGGTGGATAGTTTACAAATGAACTGAGCTGATAAGTTAACATGTTGGCATAACCCCAACAGTGGCTAACAATTTCTAAATCAAACTCACCCTTTACTGCTTTACGTTTTGCTTCATTCGGTATTTTTTCACGAAATAACGATTGCGGTAAAATGCGACCCAGCACCAAACGATAGGCATGTATAGCGAAGCTGTTAAAGCGACTTGGTGAGAATGTTTTTGTTTCTATCATGATAAATAAGTAAGCCAAAAAAATAAAACTTGTTATGTTAAAAGGTTATCATATTGTTAGGCATTGTTGTTAATTGGCCTGACAGCGATGACACTCTAAACTGAGAAATTTACAGATATCATTAGATTACCTAAAATTATTAGATTACCTAAAAGATTGTAACATCAACATCAACACCTTACGTTTTACGCAAAGATAAAGTGTGTTAGAACGATAGTCAGTAGTGAGAATGTATATTAGTCAAGGCGGATCCTACTTTGAGCGCTGATAAGGTGTTCACACTCACCAAGCGCGCTTTACTTTTGTTTTACAGCCCCCAAAATAACTTGTCTGATTTTAAATCTACTTATACCAAGGTGCAGAGTGATAAAAGTGGTACCGATTTGACTAGTGGTATCTGATGTTTTCATTAGTGGGCAAAAAAACGAATGATTAACCACTTTATTGGTTGACAGATATATAAAGTAAAATATGTTTATATACCTTACTCAGAATGACACCTAGAGTGATGGTTATAGTTAAAACACTGGGAATAGTAGGTCTTACTATTTTAACTTCACATCACCTGAGTCAACTGCATCTGCATGAAATAAAAAGATTGCCAGCATTTAGTTGAAGCGGTGAAAATAGCTCAAACATAATTATCTGTGGCTAAATTAATCACCTTGGGAAGTGGTAATCACCACTTTAAATTTCTGGCGTTAACTGCGCATTGCCAAATTTCAGTTCCCTAGGTGCGAAAAGTAGAACTTAGGTAAAAGTGCTAACGTCTTTGGCTTGGTTAACCTGCTTACCTATTATCAATATGGACCAAGACCACTAAGAATAAATGTCAACTGTGCGTGAAATCACAGGTTATAGGTGTTCCAGTAATAGGGTTTAACGTGGATAAGTGAAGGTGTTGAGCGTGGTATTATGAGGTTGTTGTTTTTTAAAAGATATTGAGCCATTAGCAAAAAACTTATTAACCTTATTAATGTCGAACTCACTGCGAGCTAAATTTCCTAGTGCGGGTATGGAATGCACAAACAGATTGTTTAATGTCAGATGGCAATGCCAAGTCCTAGATAGCATCTATCAAGGTGCTCAGTTAGATAAGTTCAAAACCAGATAATGACTAAGTTAAGGAAGAAAATTCTATTTTTATAAAAGTACAGGGTATCGCTTACTACCACAGCTAATCGAATTAAACAGTGCTGTAATTTCATTACCATTGAACATTAGGTGTCTCCTACCTGTATCCAATTTTTAACACACTTGTATTTAACACACTCGTAGTTAATACGATAAATTCCGACGATGTTTTATATTGGTTAAAGCATCGTTGACATATTTAAACGTATATTGGTACGGTTTGATCTTATATTGAGGAATTTCCATTTATGAATAATCACGTTTCTCGTGAACCGTTGTCAGACGAAGTTGAATTAATCATCGGTAACTCAAATCCAAATTTTTCAGGCGTAACGTCCACTATGTTGCAGGTTATGTCTTATCAGAAAGAGTTAATTAACTTACGAATAATGGGTACTCACTTCTTACCCAACCAAACTTTAGCGATCAGTTTTTGGCAAACTGCAAAAATGTGTCGAAGACCACTTAAAAATGGTAAATGGCGTGTTTTCCATGCTCGCCGCGTAGATGAGATGATCCAAGGTGTGCTACTGAAGTACTTCTTCAGAGCGAAAATAAAGTTAGTGTTTAGCTCTGCCGCACAACGTAAACGTTCCACATTGACTGTGTGGCTAACTCAAAAAATGGATGCTGTGATTGCAGTCAGTAAAAGATCCGCTGGGTTTTTATGCGAGCCCCCAGATTTAATCAATCCTCATGGCGTGCAGGTTAATGATTATCTACCTGCCGAGGATAAACAACAAGCATGGGCTAATTTAGGCTTCGGAGGTAAGTACGGAGTGGGTATCCTAGGACGGGTCAGAAAACAAAAAGGGGTACATTTACTCGTTAAAGCATGCTTACAGTCGTTTGATAAATATCCTGATTGTCATTGCGTGATAGTTGGCGCAATCTCATCTGGTAACAGAGAGTTCGTTGAACAGTTAAAAAAGCAAATTGCAGAGGCTGATATGGTTGAGCGGATCACTTTCACAGGTGAATTACCATTTGAGCAAATACCTAAAATATTTAGTGCTCTATCTTTAGTTGCTGCGTTGAGTGACAACGAGGGATTTGGCTTAACGGTTTTGGAGGCCATGAGCAGTGGTGCAGCAGTGTTAGCGACCGAAGCTGGGGCTTGGGAAGATATTATTCGGCCAGCAGTAGACGGATACATTGTACCAGTGAATGATCAGCAAGCTGTTATCGAAAAAATGAACCTATTGTTGTCTGACCACGAACAACTAAAAAAAATGGGCATGGCAGGGCGACAGCGAGTTGAGACAAATTACCGTGTAGAAGATGAAGCGACACGTTTAATCAATTTTTTTCGTACCTTACAGTAATCTCCTAATAATCTGTCAATAGTGCTCTAGCCATATTTGAACAAGAGACAACTCTAAAAAGTGGGAAACGAATCGAGCACGTCTAGGGTTTTTTGAATCGCACCACTGTTGTGTGCTAATACTTGTCTACCAGCATTAGCTGCTTGTTTTTTTTGTTCAGGGTTGTCCAACCACGCTTTACAAGCCGACTCAATTTGCCGCGCGTTTGTTACTGTTAACAACGCGCCTTGCTCTGCTAAAGCTTGGCAAATAGCGGGATTATTATAAATCGAATGCCCCATCAGAATTGGTACCCCTACAGCAGCAGGCTCCAGAGCATTATGCCCTCCTTTATCAGCTAAACTGCCGCCTACAAAACTGATATCTGCTAATGCATAAATTGAACGTAGTTTACCCATTTGATCGCAAAGCAGTACTTGAGTACTGGGTTGACATGATTTTGTTCCACTCATCAAAACGGTTTCAACATTTTGTTTTTGTAATAGTTGATGGACTTTTGCAAAGCGTTGAGGGTGACGCGGTACGACAACTAATAATAACGTTGGGTAAATTTTCACCAAGGCCAAATAAGCATCTAGTAAAATCTGTTCTTCTGGTTCATGGGTGCTGCCGGCGACTAAAATTAAACGTTGTTCCAAAGTAAAGTTTGTTTTTATAAACTGACTCAGTGCTATATCGTGTTCAGAAATAGTTAAGTCAAATTTAATGTTATTGGTTAATGTTAACTTATCAGAACTAACACCAAGAGTTAGGTAATTTAGATAATCTCTTTGTTCTTGGGCGCAAACTGCGGTAACTTTTTCGAATATTGGTTGCAATAAAGAGGGAAACTTTTGGTGAGTTTTAGTCGATTTCTCGCTCATTCTGCCATTTATAATGAAAATAGGGATATTTGAACACCAGCATTGATGAAACAAATTTGGCCACAACTCCATTTCATTAATTAGTACCTTAGCCGGAGATTCTCTATTCAGAAAAAGCTTTAGAAAAAGTGGGAAATCATAGGGAAGATAGGCATGATTAACACGCTCTGCAAATAACAATTTGACTCTGTCGGCGCCTGTGGTGGTATGAGTGGTAATGGTAATACGTTGCTGCGGATTATTACTTAATAGCTGTTCCACTAAATTTTGAATTGCCACCACTTCACCTACTGATGCGCAGTGGATCAGTAAACTATTTTTCTGACTTTTTCGATTCAGTGTAAAACCGTATCGAGATAGTCGTGCTTTTGTATATCCAGGTTTGCGCCTGACAAATTGATAAATAAAATGACAAAGGGTAAAAGGAATGATGAGTAGCCATAACAATGAATAGCCAAGTAATACTATTTTCTGCTTAGTACTGGGACGAAAATTTGCGGTCATAGTTTGTGTATGTAGGTGAAGACAAGTAAATCGATAGCCACTGTAACAGACTTTATCAAATGATGAGGTACCATCAACTCTTAACTTCTCGACCCCTTAATCCCTTAATCCTCATTCGTTCTTACGTAAGTAAGTACATAAATAAGTAAATAAATTTAAATATACAACTATGGCCCTTTACATATTGAATTAGAACTAACAGAACAGTCAAAAATAATAGTGGTGTTTGATATCGTACTAGGACTAAAAAATGGGTATTTATTTTTCATTGATAGCCTCAACACAAGTTATGTGTCGTTGGTATTATTTAATACAAATACTGATTGATGTTATCAACGTAAACAAATGTAGGTTTTCTGTTACAAGCAGCAACGGTAACGCTATGCAGATTATCCCATTGACTATTGTGACAGTATAAAACTGGGTGTGTAGGCAGCAGAAAGTGTCAAAATGTTAGCTTCAAATCAAATTATTACAACGTCTGTAATACGCAGCAGTACTTGGCAGTACAAAGCTACTATATTTTGGCCCAGCGCCGAATTGTACTCCACCTTGCTTGAGTAACTACAATTAGGTACATGGAACAAGGTAGACGAACTATGTACTAAACCTTAGCGATGCTTTTGAGCGTACTAATTCTTGCTAACACTAATTCATGCTAGGATGTACAGGAAATTTTCCAGCTGTATAAAACCTTTTGCTGCTAAAATTGTCATTCAACGTATTGAATATATATGCTCTACCTTTTTATTTTCCCATACAATTTTCCTACATACAGGACTTCTAATGAAACAAGACTTTTATAATCGTTTGGCTCAGCAAATTGAAGATACTAAAGCGCAAGGACTTTTCAAAAATGAACGTATCATTACGTCAAGCCAGCAAGCTGATATTGAAGTTGAGCATAAACAAAAGGTACTTAATTTTTGCGCTAATAATTATTTAGGATTAGCGAATCATCCAGATTTGATCAGCGCCGCAAAAGCAGGTTTAGACAGCCACGGATTTGGTGTGGCATCGGTGCGATTTATTTGTGGTACACAAGATATTCATAAAGAGTTAGAAGTAAAAATAAGTGATTTTCTAGGCGCGCAAGAAACGATTCTTTATCCTTCATGTTTTGATGCCAATGGTGGGTTATTTGAAACCATATTGGACGCTGATGACGCTATCATCTCCGACTCACTGAATCATGCGAGTATCATAGATGGAGTCAGATTATCTAAAGCTAAACGCTATCGCTATGCTAATAATGATATGCAGGCCTTAGAAGCGCAGCTTATACAAGCTGATGCCGATGGTGCACGCACTAAGATTATTGCCACCGATGGAGTATTCTCTATGGACGGTGTGATTGCAGACTTAGCAGCTATTTGTGATCTGGCAGACAAGTACCAAGCACTGGTTATGGTAGATGATTGTCATGCTACTGGGTTTGTTGGTGAAAACGGCCGTGGTAGCCATGAGTATTGCAATGTAATGGGCAGAGTCGATATTTTAACTGGCACTTTGGGTAAAGCTTTAGGCGGCGCATCGGGTGGGTATACATCGGGTAAAAAAGAAGTGATTACTTGGTTACGCCAACGTTCCAGACCCTATTTATTCTCAAACTCTGTGGCACCTCCAATTGTAGCTGCCTCTTTGAAAGCATTTGAGATGATGCAAGATGGTGCTTCATTGCGTGAACAATTAGCTACCAATACAGTGCATTTTCGTAAAAGAATGTCAGACGCTGGTTTTACGCTTTCTGGTAAAGACCATGCGATTATTCCTGTGATGATAGGTGATGCCCAGTTGGCTAGTGATATGGCCGATAAAATGCTGCTCAAAGGTGTCTATGTAGTAGGATTTTCTTTTCCAGTAGTACCCAAAGGGCAAGCACGTATTCGTACCCAAATGTCTGCAGCTCATAGTCTTGCACAAGTTGATTTAGCAGTGGATGCTTTTATTGATGTGGGTAAAGAGTTGGGAATTATCTGATGAAGGCATTAGCTAAGTTACATTCGGAAAAAGGTATTTGGATGACCGAGTGTGAAAAACCCGAGGTTGGTCACAATGATTTATTAATCAAAATTCACAAGACTGCAATTTGTGGTACCGATATGCATATTTATCAATGGGATGAATGGGCACAAAAAACTATCCCAGTACCGATGGTTGTGGGCCATGAGTATGTGGGTGAAGTAGTTGATATGGGTCAAGAAGTACGTGGGTTTGTAATAGGCGACAGAGTGTCTGGTGAAGGACATATTACTTGCGGTCACTGTCGAAATTGCCGTGCAGGTCGTCGCCACCTATGTAGAAACACGACTGGTGTAGGTGTAAACAGGCAAGGTGCCTTTGCTGAATACTTAGCTATACCTGCATTTAATGCTTTTAAAATCCCGCATAATATATCCAGTGACTTAGCTGCTATTTTCGACCCTTTTGGTAATGCAGTACATACCGCTTTATCCTTTGATCTGGTTGGTGAAGATGTATTAATCACAGGTGCTGGCCCCATTGGTATAATGGCCGCAGCTGTAGCGCGGCATGTTGGTGCAAGAAATGTCGTTATTACTGACATAAACGAATATCGCTTAGACTTAGCCTCTAAAATGGGTGCTACCCGTGCGGTCAATGTGTCTAACACTCAGCTGCAAGACGTGATGAATGAATTAGGTATGACCGAGGGCTTTGATGTTGGGCTCGAGATGTCAGGCGTGCCGACTGCATTGCGTGATATGCTCGACAAAATGAATAACGGCGGCAAAATTGCGATGTTAGGTATTCCAGCTAACGATGTCGCAATAGACTGGAATCAAGTGATATTCAAAGGTCTGACGATAAAAGGTATTTATGGCCGTGAGATGTTTGAAACATGGTATAAAATGGCTAGCCTGATCCAAGCTGGACTAGATTTAAAACCTATGGTGACACATCAATTTTCCATTGATGATTTTCAGCAAGGTTTTGATATTATGGGTTCTGGTCAATCTGGTAAAGTAATCCTAAATTGGCAATAGTAATAAAAAAATCTGAAGAGGAGCATTTCGATGGAACAATTTGCGCATATATCGGTTCAAGAGGCACAACAAAAATTGTCTGAAGGCACTGTGCGGGTAGTCGATATTCGTGATGATGCGGCTTTTGAAGCGGGGCATATTAAAGATTCCACACACTTAACCAACGGCTCATTGCATAGTTTTATGGCAGATGTGGAATTTGATACACCCGTTATCGTTTGTTGCTATCACGGTATAAGCAGTCAACAAGCAGCGCAGTTCTTAATTCACCAAGGTTTTGAAGAAGTGTATAGTTTAGACGGTGGATTTGAAGCTTGGCGCAAGGAGCAATCCTTCGAAGTTTCACCACCTGTTGTTTGAAGCAATATAACCTGTTTTTAAAAAATTATAGGAAGCATAATACGTTTGTCTACTTTGCTTAAGTTAGTCGCTTTTTCTAAAGAGCAGCCAGCAAGACTACTCACCACTTACCTCATAGAACAAGGTATTCAGGCGGAGTATCAGTATTCAGCTAATGAATACGCACACACTGTTATGCTGTTGGAGTCATGCGATCAAGTTACAGCTAAAAAGATGGCAGAAGAATTTGTGTCCAACCCTAATAATGCAAAGTACCAAACAGCTGCTTGGCAGTCCGGTGAGACGGTTAAGTTAATTCCTGATAAATCTTTTTCTGTAGTTAAAATTGCTGCTGACCTAAAGCAGGTACCTTTGACTTCAAGCATATTGATCATTTGTCTCACTATTTATTTATTGGCGATGGTAGGTGTTTCATCACCCTATTCGTGGCTAAAAATTCAGCCTTTGGCGATGCTTGCAGATAATAGTCAGTGGTGGCGGGTACTGGGACCAGCACTGATTCATTTTTCAGTACTGCATATTGCGTTTAATCTGCTGTGGTGGTGGTCGTTAGGCAAACAAATCGAAAAAACTTTTGGCCTCAGTAGTTTGCTAACATTATTTGTGTTTTCTGCTAGTGCATCGAATATTGCCCAGTTGTTGGTGAGTGGCCCCAATTTTGGCGGTCTTTCAGGTGTAGTCTATGCGTTAGTGGGCTGCGTCTGGTGGTTGGGCTGGTTAAAACCGAGCTGGGGATTATCGTTACCCAAACCAGTAGTGGGTTTTTTGTTGATTTGGTTGGTGGTAGGTTATTTGGGTATCTTACCTGTGAGCATGGCAAATACTGCTCATACAGTAGGTTTAATTTGTGGCTGTCTGTTTGCTTGGTTCTTGGTTACTAGAAGAAACAAGGGCTAATCGCTAACAGTATTTTCCCACTGTCAGCTGTTTTTAACTTTGGTGATACAGATATTTAGTAAAAATAACATCTTTGACCATTTCAGAACCTGTTTCTCTGAGCATGAGTTTTCGTAACTTGTTTAAACAGTCTAACCTGATCCTCTCTCGTCCTGTCAAAGATCTGACATTATCTGCTAGTTGACTACCAAATACTTCAATCGTAGCGGCTCTCATTAAAGGCGAGTGGTGCTCAGCGGCTTCAAGAAAGTCTGCATCTTCCAACATTAGTTCTATTGTCACCCTAACAAAGCCTAATTTTTTTGCACTAGAGCCTAAGTAGTTGGTCACTATATCTGGCTCAAGACCAAAATAAGCATAGTTTTTACTGATCGTATTTTGTGCGTATAGCAAATTTTGATAACATAAAAGAGTTAGTAAACTAGCTAATAAACATATAGTTTTTTTCATCATCAGTTCCTTATTTCCCGGCCAACACAAAAGCTCAAAGAAGTTTAGCAATTCTTTTAGTTAAAACGGTATTTAACTTTAGTCTAAGTCACGCACTTGTTATTATTAACTTTTAGTAATCAAAAACGTTGTAGACTTGAAGCCATCATACATTTTTCCAATCGGAATCCCATCATTATGGGCTGAGCCAGACAAGTTTTGTATCCCTAATTACTATTTAAAAAATTGGCTGCTAGATTCAGGTTCGTTAACTGAAAGATTACAATCACAATGTTCGTCATTCAATTTGACTCTCATCGGTCAGCAACACGTACAAATAACACCCGAAGAGTTCCAACGAGTATGTGCTCCTCAGCAGTTGTTAAATTTCAAAGAATGGCAGGTAAGAGAAGTGATACTGTGGGGTGATAATAAACCTTGGGTTTTTGCCCGCTCAATTATTCCACAACGATTATGCGAAAATGACTTTACCAATCTTAATACTAAACCTCTAGGGCAGCTTATTTTTAATGATAAACGATTCGAACGAATGCCATTTGAAGTCACTAATATGGACTCTAGTGAAGCTTTCCTAGCACAATTGCACCTTGCTTCTGATATGAACCTGTGGGGACGCCGCTCTGTATTCAGTTTTGAAGATCTTAAAATGTCGGTCAGTGAAATCTTTCTTCCTGATTCGCCAGCTTACCAAGAGATGAAGTAAAGCAATATGAGTCACTCAAATAAATTATCATCTGCAAAGTTAAACGCCTACTGGCGCCTGATGCGCGCCGACAAACCAATTGGTTTATATCTATTACTTTGGCCCTGCGTATGGGCATTATGGATTGCTTCAGCAGGGCTTCCAGAGCTACATATTTTAGTAGTATTTGTGTTGGGAGTCGTAGTAATGCGTTCGGCTGGCTGTGTGATTAACGACTATGCGGATAGAAATGTAGATGGTTTAGTCGAACGTTCTGCAACTCGGCCCTTAGTGACGGGAGAAGTAACTGAAAAAGAGGCATTAAGCTTGTTTTTTATACTGTTATTTTTTGCTCTCATACTAGTTTTGACATTAACTTGGCAAACTGTATTTATGTCACTGGGTGGTTTAATTTTAGCTACTATTTATCCTTTTATGAAACGTTACACTCAGCTGCCTCAAGTTGTACTTGGCGCCGCCTTTAGCTGGTCTATACCAATGGTTTTTGTGGCAACAGAACAACCTCTTAGTTGGATTGTATGGGCATTGTACTTTGCGAACCTAGCATGGACCGTCGCCTACGATACACAATACGCCATGGTCGACAAAAACGATGATGTAAAAATAGGTATCAAATCAACAGCTATTTTATTTGGTCAATACGATAAGCTGAGCATACTGTTGTTACAAATAGCCAGCTTATTATTGCTTACCGCAACAGCATTATGGCTAAAGTTAAGTTGGCCTTTTTATGTTGCGCTGTTCATCAGCGTAGGACTGTTTTTGTATCAACACTGGCTGATAAAAGACCGGGATCGAAGTCTGTGTTTCAAGGCTTTTTTACATAATCACTACGTGGGCTTAGTGTTGGCGCTAGGGATTATTGGGCACTACACCGTTTATCCAACACAGGTTTAAATAATTTGGATAAACAGCTTGGATAAATAGCTTGGATAAATAGCTTGGATAAATAGCTTGGAAAAATATAAGCCACTCTCGTAACACCTTTATGTACATAGTATGAGTGACTTATAAGGCCAAATTGATAATTGGCTCTATTCTTCTGGTTTTTCTAACTTAGCAAGGCGAGCTTCAAGCGCTTCGAGTTTTTCTCTGGTACGTAGTAATACTTGGCTTTGAATATCAAACTCTTCTCGACTAACAAAATCTAAGCGACTTAACTGTGACTGTAATACTTGCTTAACTTTGGCCTCTGCTCCTTCTGCCATAGATTTCATACCTGGAGGCACTGCCTCAGAAATTTGTTTCGCTATTTCTTCTAGTTTCTTGGGATTCAGCATGGGAGTTTGTCTACCTTTCGAGTTCAAATTAGTTTTTAAAACGAAACTTGGGTTCAAGTTTATAAAATTATACATCGTTAATCTACTTGGACTCACTAGTATATTCTCTTACAATCATCGCCCCATCATCATTGGCTGTTTAATTTAGCATGAAACTTAATCCCGGTCAGAACGAAGCTGTAAATTTTATTTCCGGTCCATGTTTAGTTTTAGCAGGTGCAGGCAGTGGCAAAACTCGCGTGATAACCAATAAAATCGCCTATTTAGTCAGAGAGTGCGAGTTACCTGCTCGTTATATAGCAGCAGTGACTTTTACGAATAAAGCGGCTCGTGAGATGAAAGAGCGGGTGGCGCAGACTTTGGGTAAAAAAGAAGCGCGTGGATTGAAAATATCGACTTTCCACACTTTTGGTTTAAACATTATTAAGTCTGAAGTTAAAACGTTGGGCTTAAAACCAGGCTTTTCTTTATTTGACGATAAAGACAGTATGTCGCTGCTCAAAGATTTAACTGAAGTGGAATTTGATGGCGATAAAGAGCTATTATCTGCGCTACAAAGCTGCATCTCAAATTGGAAAAATGACCTTATTTTGCCAGAAGATTTAAGCCATCAAACCTTATCTCCTAGCGATCTTGAGCATGCAGAATTTTATCAGCGTTATTACAATCATTTACGGGCCTATAACGCTCTAGATTTTGATGACTTGATCTTATTACCTACCCTATTATTAAAAAATAACGAGGTGGTTAGAAAAAAGTGGCAGAACAAAATACGTTATTTGCTGGTGGACGAATATCAAGACACAAATACTAGCCAATATGAACTTGTAAGGCTCTTGGTAGGAGAAAGAGCAAGATTTACAGTGGTGGGTGATGACGACCAATCAATATACTCATGGCGTGGGGCTAGGCCTCAAAACCTAGTATTACTGCAAACAGATTTTCCAAAATTAAGAGTTATCAAATTAGAGCAAAATTATCGTTCGACTGAACGAATTTTGCACTGCGCTAATATTTTGATCCAGAATAACCCCCATATTTTTGAGAAGAAATTATTTTCTGAATTAGGCTATGGCGAGCCATTACAAGTTATTACCGCTAAAAATGAAGAGCATGAGGCGGAGCGCGTAGTTGCTGAGTTAATGGCACACAAGTTTATGCAAGCCACAAAATTTAAAGATTACGCTATTTTATATCGAGGTAACTTTCAATCTCGAGTATTCGAAAAAGTGCTGATGAGTAACCGTATCCCCTATAAAATTAGTGGCGGTATGTCATTTTTTGGGCGTACCGAAGTTAAAGATATCATGGCTTACTTACGTCTATTAGTGAATCAAGACGATGACAATGCACTGTTGCGGGTAATCAATACTCCTACCCGTGGTATAGGCCGCGTAAGCCTAGAAAAACTTGGTAATTTGGCTAATCAGAATCGTAGTTCAATGTTTGAAGCCGCTTTTGATCCCAACCTACAAAATGTTTTGAAGGGTAAAGCCTTAGTGTCAGTAGAGCAATTTAGTCGCTGGATAGTGGAGCTCGCAGATAGAGCAGTTAGAGGTGACGGCATTGCGACGATTCGCGAAATGATCAAGACCATGGGGTATGAAGAATGGTTGTATGAGTCTAGCACTAGCCCTAAAGCTGCTGAAATGGGGATGGCGAACATCAGCACCCTGTTTGGCTGGATCAGCAACATGCTCGAAGGCAGCGAATTAGACCCGCCAATGACACTGCAAGAGGTAGTTAACCGTCTTATTTTACGCGATATGATGGAACGTGGTGAAGATGACGAAGAAACAGACCAAGTACAGCTGATGACCTTGCACGCATCAAAAGGGCTAGAATTTCCTTATGTATTTATTGTGGGTATGGAAGAGGGATTATTGCCCCATCAAAGTAGCATTGATGAAGATAATATTGACGAAGAAAGACGCTTAGCTTATGTGGGTATCACCCGCGCACAAAAAATATTATTTATGACGTTAGTTAAGGAAAGGCGCCAATATGGTGAAGTGAGAAATCCGGAGCCCAGCCGATTTTTACATGAATTACCGCAAGACGACTTAGTATGGGAGCACAAAAAACCAAAAGTATCAGCACAACAGCGCCAGCAAAAATCTCAAGTAGGTATCGCTAATTTACGGGATATGATGAAGAAAAGTTAACGATTCGGTTACTCTATATTTGATTCACGTGCGGCGCATTGGAGTAACTTAAATCTGCTTCTCTTTGTGTAAGTATTTACCCTGACCAAATTCGCAGCCAACATTCATCAACGCTTGGTACTGTTCTGTGGTGTCTATGCCTTCGGCAATCAGCTTAAATTTTAAATGTTCAGAAATGGATAACACAGACTGAATTAACTTTAAATTTCGTTCAGAATGAGGCAGAGATTTGACAAAATAATGGTCCACTTTCACGTAATCAAAAGGATATGAATATAAATAACTCAAAGAAGCTAAGCCGCTACCAAAGTTATCTAATACTAAGGTGATCCCCGCACGCTTTAGTATTTTAATCGCAGGTAAGAAAAATTGTACTCGACGGTTTAGGGCATTTTCATCAAACTCAACGATTAATTTTTTAGGGCTAACCCCCGCCTCTTTTATTTGTTCAATCAATTGTTTAGCTAAAGATTTTTGGGTGAGGTGATGTATGGACAAGTTGATTGCAACACGTCTATGCTCATCAGCTTCATTTGATTGCCAACCTTGCAGTATTTCGCAAGCTTTAGTGAGCATGAACTTATCCATCTCTACGATCAAACCAAACTGCTCAGCAATCTGCCAATACTGTTCACGTTTAACCTTACTCATACCGGAATGCTCCCAACGTACGTAACATTCTTCGTATATGATTTCTTGAGTCGTTAAATTAAGTACAGGTTGAGAATAACTTTCAAAGGTTTTAGCTTTAAGGGTCTTCCTAAATTCGTCTTCTATTTCTAATTCTTCAAGCAGCTTTTGCCTCATCGTTTTATCAAAAACAATGTAGCGTCCGCGGCCTAGTGACTTTGCTTGGTACATCGCAGCGTCAGAATCTCGTAGCACTTCGTCGGCTGTTTGATAGTCACTTTCGATATAAGCGATGCCTATACTGGCACCTGAATACATATCTTTGCTATCGATGTTAAAGGGTTCGGCAAGAGAGCTGATGATACGCGCGGATATTTCCTCAATATTACTTGGAGAGTCAAAATTATTAAATAAAACAACAAACTCGTCACCACCCAAACGAGCCAGCAAATCATGCCCACGGATACACGAGCTTACTCGTACAGCCACTTCTTTCAAAAATTGGTCCCCGGCCATATGACCTAAGGAGTCATTAACTTGTTTAAACCTGTCCAAATCAATAAAGATTACCGCAAAATTTCTCGCAACATAACGTTGTTTACTCGCCACTGCTAGTTCTAGTTGGCTATTAAATAAAGAGCGATTTGCTAAGCCTGTCAACGAATCATGTTGCGCGTCGTATTCTAATTGCTGTTGTGCTTGTAAGCGTTCTTCGACTTGTTGTTGTAAAAATAAATTAGCCTTATTTAGCTCTTCCGTTCGCTCTTTTACTTCTTTTGCAAGTCTTTGGTTGTAAGCTTGAATAGCATCAGACGAGCGTTTACGTCCTAATGCCACAGCAATATGATTAGAAACAAAACATAAAAACTCTAAATCTTTAAGGTCGTACTGTTTTTCCCTACCATAGCTTTGTACAACGACGACCCCACAAATTTCACCATCTATAATCAGGGGTGCCCCGATTAATGAATTCAATTTAACTTGCATAGTTTCAGCTATATGCGAAGACAACTCGTTATCATCACTTAACTGCTGCACTTTGTCAGCGTCTATTAGCTGTGCGCTACCATGTCTAATAATATATTCTGTTACGCCTAAACTCATTGGTCGAGATGCGACCTCATAGTTTAATTCGTCTTTGTAATAAGGAAAACTCAACGTTTGATTTTCATTATCTAATATGGCGATGTAACAGTTAGGTGCACCAATTAAGCGTGACAAAATGTCATGGATGGCCGCATAAAAATCGTCTATATCTCCCTCAATTGAGGCTGAAATCTCAGATATTTCAAACAAGGCCCGTTGTAAGTATTCTACTTTTTGCCTTTCATTGATCTCTTCTTGTAACTCATCATTAATTTTTCTTAATTGTTTCGTACGCTGGCGAATAGATTTTTCAGTTATTTGTCGGCTCTTAACTCTATCAACGGAGTTAACGATGTGCAGAGAAACAAAAAGTAATATTTCTAGATCTTCTTGTACATAGCGTATCGATTCATCGTAACTTTGTACTACCATTGCCCCTATTACTTGAGAACCACGCTTTAAAGGTACTCCAATCCAATCAACAGGATTTGCACCTAAATCTTTGACGGATATATCGTTGAGTTGCTGTTGGTAGGTTTCTTGAGTGAGGAATAGATGATTGCCGGTGCGTAGAATGTAACCCGTAATGCTATTTTTTAGCTCTTCAACTGAGATCTTTGAAACTATCTGTTCGTCATATTCGTCAATAAAATAGGCAAAATCAATACTTTCATTTTCTTCTTCGTAAAAAAAGCCACAAAGAAATTTTTAGCCGGCATTAGACCAGCAATTATGTTATGAATCGCTGGGTAAAGACTAGATAACTTATTGATTGAACTAGCTAATTCTGAAATATCAAATAGGGATTTTTGAATAGATTCAGAGTGCTTATATTTTTTTGTGATATCTTGCAGTTGAGGAACAAGCTCTCGCAGCTCCTCTAAAGATAATTGATTAGCATTACTTTTAGGCGTCATCGTTGAATAAATAGTTCTTTACGTTAATACAATTACAGAAACTCAACTATCAAAAATAAACTATTCAGCTCAAAAAGACCACCCTAAGGTGATCTTTTTTGTGTAATGCTTATGTTAACCGTCTAAATTTAGATACCTTCGATCATATGCTCGATTGCCGCTTTAATTTCATCATTCGAGCAATCGCCACAAGTACCCATCGGTGGCATGGAGCCTATGCCGTTAATTGCGTTTTGCCACACGGTATCAAAGCCTTTCGTCATACGGGGGGTCCAGTCTGCTGTATTTTGAAATTTCGGTGCATTTAAAACACCAACGCTATGGCATGCAACACAGGCCTTTGAGTATATCTCTGAACCCGATCTTGGTCCTGAGGCCATCATAGCTTTAGCACCCGCTACGTGGACTTTACCGATAGGCTGAATGCGAGACCTAATGTCATCTTCGCTCATATCTTGCGCTTGCACTGCTAAGACGCTAAAAACACCCATAAAAATACATAAAAAGGCTTTAAATTTCACAAAACTCTCCAAATTAGGCTTCGTTTACCCAAAAAAACTAGAACAGATTATAACTACTAATATTGTGTGAACAACTGTTTAACCAACAAATCTAATTGAAATCGTATTTTATATCTAAATAACGTAATTTTATTTACTAGACCGCGTCGCAGCTTCACACCTAGCTGCTTCGATATACTTATTCAATCATATTATTGATAGTATTGATGTTTAGTTAAATTTTTCTAGAAGGGATCAATAACGACAACAATAACGTGTTTCTCCAACATAATATGCTGTGTTGCCGCCACTACCTCAGTTTTCACATAACAAGTTGTTTTTTATTGAGTATCGTCCATTATTTTCTCAGGTATGGTGCTTGTCAGTGGCGATAGCTATTTAAACTCGAAAAGAACGATAACAGTGTTAACATCGATAAACGTGCTCATCAAAATTTGATTATCTAGTTGTGCGGTAACCATGTGATGATAAGGTCATTTTTCAGAGTGCTATTTTTAAGGCACTATTTTCAGAGTGTTTTTCAGAATATACCAAGCACGTGATGTGACTGATGTAATACAAGGTGCTAATGATCACGTCTATGTAATATCCAGATAGCGTAGGAATATTTAAGATAAAACCTAACGCCGTGCGCGACTTTTAAAGTCAGTGATATATTGATTCAAAATAAATCATATCTGCGGCTGCTTGCATCCACTAGCAACCGCTGACATCACTTATTTTAAGTATCACTTTTATAGCGCTTATTGACCGCTTCTTTAACTCCTTTTTTAGCTCCTTTCCTTAGCCACTCTTCTTTAGTTTCTAACAATTTAAAACTTCATCTTTGAAAAGTAAGTTAACTAGGGTGATGCAGGCGAGAACAACTCACGGATATTAGGAAGGTACTTTTCTGCGCTTCCTGTGTTAAAGCATACAATGTTTTGATTAATACCGACTAACCCAAGTGATTTTGCCTGCGCCAATGCAGCAACAGTTGCTGCGCCTTCGGGGCTTATCCAAATACCAAATTTTTGATACAGGCCTTTTACATGCAAAGCAATTTGCTCCTCGCTCACTGAAATCGCACCACCACCACTTTGAGTAAGGATACGCAATACAGCCTTGTGACCAACGCCACCTGGTACATTTATCCCAGTAGCTATTGTTGACCCACCATCAGTGGCGATAGTGTCTTCTAAGCCCTGTTGAAAAGCACTGACAACGGGTGCATTAACTGTGCTTTGTATAGCTATAATTTTTGGTCGATGCGAATCAATTACGCCAAGCTGTTCCAGCTCATCAAAAGCTTTCCACATACCAAGAATGCCTGTTCCACCTCCAGTGGGGTAGAGTATCGCATCTGGCAGTGACCATTGTGGTTTGATATCAGGCCAAGGTTCGGCCAACTCTAGCCCCATCGTTTTTTTACCTTCGATACGCCAGCCTGGCTCTTGAAAGGTTGCACAGTTAAAATAGCCTTCAGGTAAGTATTTTTGTTTCATTAATGCACCAGCCTCACGAATAGTACCCTTAACAAGATCTAGGCTGATGCCAACATGTTGCAGACTATAAGCCGCTACCTTTCCCATTACTGGCATAGGCGTATCATCAGGCATGATCACCGCAACATTCAAATCATTGGCTACGCCATATTCAGAAAGTGAATCACCTGCATTGCCTTGAGTTGGTACCGCTAACGATGATAAACCGTAATAACGAGCCATAGTGGCTACTACTGACATACCCCGATCCTTGAAACTACCTGTTGGATTAGCGCCGTAACCTGCATAAGGTTGACCTTCGTCTTTTAGGTAAACCTGCAGATTTAGCTCAGAACAAGCGGAGTATTGGCTAATATCAACTACAGGCGTATGCCCCTCTCCTAGAGTGCAAACGTTGTCTGCATCAGTGCTGATGTCAAAAGGCAACAGCGGACCAAAACGCCACATGTTCTTTACCTGCGGTTGATACCAAGTCATTGATGGGTAATCTTTGGCTATGCTTGCAACATCCACTACCATCTTCACCGGTCGGCCATCATCTTCGCATAAGTTCATAGGGGTATCAGCCGCATATGTTTTGCCACAATCAGTGCATTGGTAGTGCTTTATATATTTCATTGTTATAGCCTTTTTTTTAAAACCAATGTAACGCACTCTTAGCTTCAATCCCAATCTAAGCGATTAATTAAAACGCTAACAGTATGAAGACACGGTGGTGTTTAAATCAAAAATAAAGCTTCAGTTTGTCGCGTGTTAATTGCAATTCTTTATATTAAGTTGCTTGTCAGACGATAATATTGGTACTCATTATCACGGATAAGATCTCTATTTTCTCATATGCCAGAAACTAAAAAACCCCGAACATTTCTGTTCAGGGCTTCTAGAATAACAGTGCCCAGACTCGGAGTCGTAACTTACGGTTACCGGCAAAGACACGAGGAGTTTCATTTTCTCACATGCCAGAAACTAAAAAGCCCCACAATAAATTGCAGGGCTTCTAGAATAATGGTGCCCAGACTCGGAATCGCAACTTACGGTTACCGGCAAGGACACGAGGATTTTCATTTTCTCACATGCCAGAAACTAAAAAGCCCCGCAATAAATTGCAGGGCTTCTAGAATAATGGTGCCCAGACTCGGAGTCGTAACTTACGGTTACCGGCAAGGACACGAGGATTTTCATTTTCTCACATGCCAGAAACTAAAAAGCCCCGCAATAAATTGCAGGGCTTCTAGAATAATGGTGCCCAGACTCGGAATCGAACCAAGGACACGAGGATTTTCAATCCTCTGCTCTACCAACTGAGCTATCTGGGCATCAACTAACAAGAGTCTTTTCAGGCTGCTCGTCTCGTTGAAGATGCGTATTAAACGGATTTAGTGCTTTTAAGTCAACCCCTTTTTAGGGAATTTTTACAGATTGGTTATAGATTGTGCAAATTCGCTACTAAATCAGCTTTGTCCAAGCAAATATCACTTTAAAGTTAGTCGATTTCAGCTTTTTGGCGGTACGTAACCTTTGATATCAGGTTCTTTACTTTCAAATAAGTAACCTTGCATTTGAGTTTCTAAGAACTGCCTTGCCGTGGGTTCCATCATATTAAGTTTATTCTCATTGATTAACATGGTTTGTTTCTTTTGCCATTCAGCCCATGCTTCTTTACAAATATTATCAAAAATTTTCTTACCGAGCTCACCAGGGTAAAGTTGGAAATCTAGACCATCGGCCTCTTTTTGTAAACGTTGACAAAATACTGTTCTGCTCATAATGCTCCTAACTAAACCGAATAATTAAAATGTTGAATCGATTGTACTAAATAGTTTCTTGGTTGGCGCGGCTAATCCAACATTTTGTGGCTCTGTTAAGTCGTACCACATTTGTGTGTCTTCCATTATTCGTCCGACAGGTTGCTGTTTTAGGTGCAGTACAACTGGCTGTATATCTAAATGAAAATGACTAAAGGTGTGCCGAAAAGGACTGAGTATTTGCTGTTGAATATCATCAAATCCTAGCTTTGATGCTTGTTCAATAATTTGCTGTTGTTGTGTAACTTCGTAGAATCCCCACAGCCCACCCCACAATCCTGTTGGAGGCCTTTTATAGATTAAAAGCTGTTTTTGCCACATAGGGATCAACATAAAAATAGATTTTACTGGGATTATTTTTTTCGGCTTTTTATGAGGTAACTCTACTTGCCGACCTTGCACGAACGCTAGGCAATCAGTTTGTACTGGGCAGACATCACATTTTGGTTTACTACGAGTGCAAAGTGTTGCGCCCATATCCATCATAGCCTGAGTGTAATCAGCTGTTCTATTTTTTGGAGTTAATTGATCTGCGAACTGCCATAAGTCATTTTCGACTTTTTTATTACCTGTCCAGCCTTCGACAGCAAAGTAGCGAGCGAGTACACGTTTCACATTACCGTCTAAAATACTGTGATGCTGACCACAAGCCAGGGATAAAACAGCTGCTGCAGTAGAGCGTCCAATGCCCGGTAAAGCAATTAACTGCTGTAATTGTTCAGGGAATTTTCCAAGATATTCATCCCTGATAATTTGAGCAGATTTTTGTAAATTACGGGCGCGAGCGTAGTAGCCTAATCCTGTCCAGTGGTGTAATACCTCATCTTGTGGCGCATTTGCCAGACTTAATATGTCAGGAAATCGTTGCATAAAAGCTTGGTAGTACGGAATAACCGTTTTTACCTGTGTTTGCTGTAGCATAATTTCAGATACCCACACCGTATAGGGAGTTTTATTTAGCTGCCATGGTAAGTTTTTTCTGCCATTTACATCAAACCAAGCTAGGACTTTTTTATCGAATAATTGTTTAATGTTGTTTAGCCCTGAGTGAGGTATTGTGGTTTCTGCCGTCATTATCGAATGATACCCTATGAAACTTTAAATAGTTCACTTGAAGATAAATTGTCGAAAGTAAGCAGCACCACTTACTTTATCTCATCCCAGCCCAAAAAATTAACGCGTTACCAGTCTTTTTCTTTGGTATATCGTGTGGCGCAGGAAGATTTAACTGATACCAGAAATACCTAGGTATACTCATTGACGCTTGTGTGATTTTTTATCTTCGAACTTTTGCTGTGAGCTGCGAGTAAAAAATTTAGAGCAAATAGACAGGTTGAGTACAGAACGTTTTTATTATTTTAAACAGTCCGTCCATTTTTTTGACATTAGTCATCATCAATATAATGGGTGTCTAAATATCTTTGAATAGATGGAACAAAACCTAAGTGTGATTGTGCTAGCAGTACAAATTGCCGCAATCTACCTCATAAAAAACCTATTTCCTATTTTAGTTAGATATGTTTTTCTTATTCATATTATCTGTGACAAGCAGGACAACACGCTGAGTGGCTTCATTATGCTAATCATGTATAAAAAGCGGTCAAACCGCAATATAGCTCCCATTGAAGGGGTAGGGCATACGACTGTTAGTCGAACAACCTAAAGTACTAGCAGAATATTTAAAGTTTAAAATTAGATAAATTAGGCAGTGCGCCTTGCAATCAGTTCGTGTCGCCGGATAATGCGCCGTTTATAATCAGCAATGTTAAGTGCTGGTCATAACCAGTAATATTTTTTGAGATGAGACCTAAATATGAGTCAGTTTAAATCTGAACAAGAAGCTGCCGAATCAGGCGTGCATATTCGCAAAATTCAAAGTTTTGTGAAAAGAGAAGGACGTTTAACAACAGGCCAAGCAAAAGCTATCGAACAAAACTGGTCGACTATGGGTTTAAAGCACACTGATGGTTTACAAAACTTTTCAGATGTTTTTGGGCGTCAAGCACCCCTAGTACTAGAAATTGGCTTTGGTATGGGTAAATCTCTGGTTGAGATGGCGTTAAATGAGCCGGACAAAGATTTTGTTGGTATAGAGGTACACCGTCCGGGTGTCGGCGCTTGCCTAGGTGAAGCTGCTGAGCATGATGTGCTTAACTTGCGAGTGTACGAACATGATGCGGTTAAAGTGTTTGCTGATTGTATCGCAGCCAATACCTTAGCTCGTGTGCAGCTATTTTTCCCAGATCCTTGGCATAAAACGCGGCATCATAAAAGGCGTATTGTGCAGACTGAATTTGTGCAGAAGCTTAGAACGAAGTTAGCCATCGGTGGGGTGTTTCATATGGCCACTGATTGGGAAAATTATGCTGAACATATGTTGGCTGTCATGTCTGAAGCTGAAGGTTTTAAAAACCAATCTGTTACCAACAATTATGTGCCAAGGCCCGAACAGCGACCGTTAACTAAATTTGAGCAGCGTGGACATAAATTAGGCCACGGTGTATGGGATATAATGTTTGAGAGGATATCGTGATGTTGTCTGCTTCTAGCCAATTATTAATGCGTAGTGAAGATACCTTCGCGCAAGGAAAATGGTTACTGGTTAACCCAACTGACAGCCAAATCGCTGAACAGCTAAATAACCCTGAACTTAAAGTATTTCATCAATACTATGACATTTATCAGCAAAGCTGTGCCGCTGGACAATCAGCACAACATACTTTTGCTGCGGCTTATCCTACGGATGAAAAGTTTGATGGTGCGGTTATATATATGCCCAAGTCCAAAGAGCATGCAAAAATGTTAATTGCGAATGTTGCGGCTTGTCTTAATGAAAACGCCAGTTTGTTACTTGTAGGCGAAAACAAGAGTGGTGTAAAAAGTGCTGCTAAAATGCTTGAAAGCATCAGCTCTCAAGTGAATAAAGTCGATTCTGCTCGTCACTGTGCATTATTCGGTGCGCAATTTGATAAGCCTGTAAAACCTTTTGAAATAGACACATGGCAAAGTGAGGTCGATATCTGTGTTGGTGGTCTAGAATACAAAATATGTTCGTTACCGGGCGTGTTTAATCACGGTGCATTGGACTTAGGTACGATCGTGTTATTAGATAATTTGTCTGATATAAAGACTGGACGTTTATTAGATTTTGGTTGTGGAGCGGGTGCTATTGGTTGTTACCTTGGGTTGAAAAGCCCAGAAAGTGAAGTGGTGATGAGCGACGTCAGTGCTTTGGCTATATATTGCTCAAAGAAAAGCGCCAAGCTGAATAATCTTGATATTCGTGTTGTAGCATCAAACGGTATGATGGATGTGCAGGGTAAGTTTTCTGCTATTTATACTAACCCACCGTTTCACAGCGGTATTCAGACTGATTATTCTGTTACTGAAGGGTTTATCACACAGCTTAAACAATTCTTGGCGCAAGGTGGCTCACTAACATTGGTAGCAAATAAATTTTTACGCTATTCCGAGCTGCTTGAACAGCGCTTCAGTGCAGTAGGTTTAATAGCTCAAACCACTAAGTTCAGTCTCTACCATTGTACTCGAGTTAAATAATAAAAGGTAAACAGCCCGAATGAAAATATTGTTTGTTGTATCTGAAGTAGAAGATCTGGTGAAAACCGGTGGCTTAGCAGATGTAGGTAAAGCTTTACCTTTGGCGTTGGCAGAACTAGGTCATGATGTAAAAATAGTGATGCCTTACTATAGGCAACTAGCAGATAAATTTAATGCTGCTGATTGTTGTGTCAGACAAACTTTATATTCTGGGCATAAACCTTACGAGTTCGCGGTCAAAAGTCTGTCTCTGGAAGGATTACAAGTATTAGCTGTCGATTACCCAGAGTATTTTGATCGTAAAGGTTTATATTCTGATGATTATCACGCTTATCCAGATAACGCAGAGCGTTTTGCATTTTTTGCAAATGCAGCATTACAAGCTTCGAAAGCAGTTGATTTTCAGCCTGATATAGTTCATTGCAACGACTGGCACACAGCACTCACTCCTTATTTTGTGAGTATTGATGATTCAGGATTTTTTACTCAGGCAAAAACAATTTTTACTCTCCATAACGGTGCCTATCAAGGTACACATCAATTTAGTGACATCGCTTTCTTACAGCCGCACTATCAATTGCATAGTCAGTTGGATGGTGATGCACTAAATTTTGTACGTATGGGTATTCGTTATGCCAACAAAATTAATGCAGTCAGTCCTAATTATGCGCAAGAATTATTGACCCCCTTAGGCTCACACTACTTATTTAATGAATTTCAAAACCGACGCAGTGACATGTCAGGTATTTTAAATGGTTGTGACTATAGCCAGTGGGATCCCGTTAATGATCCGTATATTACAAAAAATTATCATCAAGCAGACTTATCAGGTAAAAAAGCCTGCAAGGCTGCGTTACAAAAAGAGTTAGGATTGCCTAAAAAAGTACGGGTGCCTATTATTGGTATGGTATGTCGCTTGACCGAACAAAAAGGTTTTGGCTTTATTTTACCTATACTAGAAAAGCTTATGCAGCATGATGTGCAAGTGGCTATTGTTGGTACTGGTGATCCTGAGATAAGTGTTTTTTTGCAAGAAGCGGCTAAAAAACATCCTAAGAAATTGGCGTTTGTCGAAGACTTCAGTGTGCACAAAGCTCACATGATTGAAGCCGGTAGTGACTTTTTTCTAATGCCCTCTTTGTTTGAGCCCTGTGGCTTGAATCAAATGTATAGCTTAGCGTACGGCACTTTACCTATCGTCAGAGCGGTAGGAGGACTTAAAGATACGGTTATAGATTTAGCCGATGATCCTGACAATGCCACTGGATTTGCATTCGAACAACCCGACAGCGGCGCATTGTTGTCATGTATACAACGTGCTTTGCTGTTTTACCATGAAGCGCCTAAGGTACTTGAACTAACTCAACAGCGAGCGATGCAGAGCCGTTTTACCTGGGACGTTGCTGCCCTAAACTACCAAACATTGTATCTGAGTTAATGATATGAAATATAAGGTTGTTGCCTTTTGTTTATCATGGGTTGGATTGATGGCTGGATTAACGACAGACGTCCATGCGTTACCATCTAAATGCTTACAAGCCCCAGCAAGGATCGCGGTTTGTCCCCATCTTATTTATAAAAAATCGGCATTACCTGTGATGTCATTAGATGTACGTGAAGGGGAGGTTATTTGCATCTGCTTAAGTGATTTTAAAGTGTTGAATAATACTGCAGTTGATAACATTAAAAAAATAGCTCAGCAAGTCAGCTTAATGCGCATTGCAGACAAACATCAATTGAGTGAGCAAGATATTTTAACCTTAATCAAGTATTAAGATGTTTTATAACTGAACGCGAGCAAGGTGAAAGTCGTTTTGATATGAATTTGATTAATCGTTCAGCAGCTCAAGCTGAGAGAGGTTCAGTTTTTTCGTCAGTGAAGAAAGTCGAAGTGCGTAGCTTAGAAGCCTATTTTTTGTCGAAATGGTTAATATTGATGAGGTGTATGGCTATTCTTTTATTTAAATGAACAAATTTTACCAAGATATGCAATATTAATTGGATAAAACCCTGAATCTTAGATATTTTCTGATAAACTTTTGTACAAATTCTTAACTAGGCCTGAAACATGCAGACCCCTAACGTACTAATTGTTGAAGATGAAGTGGTTACACGCACCACTCTTAAAAGCTTGTTTGAAGCAGAAGGATACAATGTGTTTGAAGCCGAACACGGCGAACAGATGCACGACATTTTCGCAAACAACACCATCAACCTGGTGATTATGGATATCAACTTACCCGGTAAAAATGGCTTGATTTTGGCGCGCGAAGTACGCGGCCGCAAAAACATTGGTTTGATCTTTCTAACGGGTAGAGACAATGATGTCGACCGTATTTTAGGTTTAGAGATTGGTGCTGACGATTATCTTACTAAACCTTTTAATCCCCGAGAGCTCACTATACGTGCACGTAACTTATTAGCGCGGACTTCTAACAGTAGCGAAGACGATGACCTACCAAGCCGTGTAAGTTTTAATGGTTGGATATTAGATGGGGACAGCCGTAGCTTGATCTCACCTAGTAGTAAAGAGTTTCGCTTACCGCGTAGTGAATTCCGAGCATTACATTTATTTTTGAACAACCCAGGTAAAATTTTAACACGCGAACAACTAATCATGGAAATGACTGGTCGTGAATTGCGTCCTAATGACCGTACAGTGGACGTGACTATTCGCCGTATCCGTAAACACTTTGAATCCGAAATCAATGCAGATGATTTAATAGTGACTATTCATGGCGAAGGTTATCGTTTCTGTGGATCGGTAGATTCATAATCGATTGATGCCATACATGTTTTAAAAGGCTCCTTTGGGAGCTTTTTTATTGCCTCAATTAAATCTTAGGTTTTACTTAGGTTTTACTTAGATTTTACTTAGGTTTTAGCTTTTAAAATAAAAACATATTATCTAAAAGGTAAATATTTTGTTTCAGTTGCACTTAAGTCTACTATTTTTTTTGTGAGCTTTGTTCCGCTGTCTATAAATTTTTCTAGAGAGATACCGACTCCAGATTTTGTTCCTGCTGTCATGTAATTACTTGATAAATTACTTGATGAATTACCTGATGAGTTACCTGATTTAGCTGGCAAGGTTGTCGATCTCGACTTTTGGGTTAGTGGGTACAAACTATGTCGTAAGTCCTCTCCATGGACGGGCCAAATGCAACACAAGTACGTTGCTCAAGGTTTACAGCTTATTATTGTTAATTTAGACACCAAAAAAATTTGACTAAGATCTTCTTAGGTTAAATCCCCACACAAGTTCCAATTATTTACGACCCAGAAGGCAAAATTGCCAGTGCATATTAATTAGATAACGGCTATACCCAGCAGTTATCTAATTGATAAAAACAATATTCGCTTTTCACATCAGGAATGCTTTACCCATACCGAACCCTTATATGAATAAGAACTAATTGTATTGAAGCCTTCAGCGAGTAAGAGCCTTCAGCGAGTAAGAGCCTCCAGCAAGCAAGAGCCTTCAGCAAATGAAAGCCTTTAGTTATTAAAGGCTTTGCAGATAACAAGCATTCCACCAACATTTTGAAAATCGCTTGTGGAGATCTGATAACTAATGGCGATGCAAGACGTTGCTTATTAAAAAATAGTATTCTTGATCCTGGTACGGGTTATTCAATTAAACATGCAACGCACAATCACCGTAGCGACCTTTCATTGTATTCAAGGCCGACTATTAGCCACATTAGCATTACTAAACGGAGCAAATGCTGAAGCTTTTTTACAACAGCAAGCAGTCAAGTATCGGGTTTCCAAATAGCACTAGTATGATGGGCTCTTAATTCAATAAACTATGCTGCATTATAATGATGCTTTTACCTTTTTTAAATGCGCTTTTAGTGGGCGAAGTACGGTTTTTTTGGCCTTTAACGCACCACAGTAATGCACAAAAAATAGATCTTTTAGAGGCTTTGACAAGTAATTTTGAGCAAGGTAACTTAGTGCTCAGAGACAAATAATACGTTAATAACTAAAATGAAATCTACAACCTTAAATAGTACAGTAACATTTATTATCGGCCTTTTTTTTTGCCAAATTTCATATGCGTCATCACCTGCTGACTTGAGTGAATACACAACCAAATACCCCTACATTTTCCATCTTGTACAGAAAGACATGTGGCAGCAAACATTAGCAACCAAGAGTAATTATTACCCACCTACTTACAGTCAGGATAAGTTTACTCACGCAACGGCAAATCCAGACTTTTTATTGATAATAGGTAACCATTTTTATCAGGATGTTAAAGGAGATTGGTTATGCTTAAGAATGTCTGTAGACACATTACAAGCAAGTGGCGTGCAAACAATATTTGAAGGTACTGAGCCAGTTGGTGACAAACAACCAGATTTCCCCGGAACAGACAGTGAATTATTCCCTCATATATTGGGTGGTATTAATCCAAGCGCGGTATTACAAGTACATACTGTTTCAAGAGATGCAAAGGGTAAGTTTCTAGCCGTTTCTGATATTATTGAGATTAAATAAGATGCAAATTAATAACATTAAGATAGCTGATACACATCTGTATCGAGTCATTTCAAAATTGCTATTCACTGTGGCTTTCTTAGTTTGTACAACAGTTAGTAGCCGAGGGTTAGCTGATACGACGTTGTATCATATTGTCAGTGAAAAGCAATTAGCAACGTTGACACAGCATAATATTTATACGCCACTTTCCATAGCAGAGGAGGGATACATTCACTTTTCAAAGTTGTCCCTTATTTTACCCATCGCCAACGACGCCTATAAAGATAAAGAGGTATTATTTTTGCTGCAAGTGGTTTTTAGTGACACTGATAAAGATCTTAAATGGATAGGCGACAACCCTGACTACTATAAGGGGCTACACCTTTCTATGGTTGCAAAAAAGTTCCAATTTATGCGTGATAAAAATAATCAATGGGTATTACCAGCGATATAAACGTGAATCCATGTAAACTCAAGCGACATCGCTTCTGCTTTAGCTGCGATAAAGAGTTTTAATTAAGTGGAAACCAAACTGAGTTTTAACTGGCCCATGTACCGTGAGTATTTCTTTTTTAAATACTACATTGTCAAATGCTTTGAGCATAGTGCCAGGGCTAAATTCACCTAAGTCACCGCCTTTCTTAGCAGACGGACAGATGGAGTATTTTTTGGCTAACTGATGAAAGTTACCACCTTTTCCTAGCTGGCTCTTTAGATTGTCGGCTAAGGTTTTGTCTTTGACTAAGATATGGCAGGCGCAGGCTTTCATTTTGTATTTCTCAATAGTTTCTTAAGGCTCAGTTGGGTTGTTGAGAATAACATTTAGTAAGCTTTAAGTGAGTATCAAAAAACATAAAAGTCCTAATATGAGTAGTTAGAATTCATATTCTAAGGCAAACCTTAGAGTGTGATCTTTGGGAGCACCGTTTAAGCCAGCAATAAAGGCTAGTTCCCATTTTAATTGTTTCTGTGCTTCGTATCGGTGAACACCCATAAAACCCGGTCCAACACCAATAAAGTCTTCACCAGTGTAAATTTCGATAGAAGGTTGTAAAGCAGGCAAATATCGGTAACGATATTTGAGTCGTAATTCTGTTTCAAATTCATTTTGAACGTCTTTACCCCATTCATAAACTATCAATGCATTAATAGTTAAGCTAGTTTGTGTAAACTCCTTTTCGAATAATAGACCGGTAGTCAATTCGTAAGCATCTTTCTTATGCTGCTTTTCAAGCTCGAATAACATACCCCAATCTGCCCATAATTCACCTTGATCAGTAAGCATCCACCGCGCCTCAATCTCATAAGCTTGCAGGCCAAAATCACCCGTTTCGTCTCTTTCACCCACTATGTAACCCTCAAAAGTTAGGTATTCTGAAATAGCCTGTCCATAAGCAAACCGTTGAGCTAACACATTGCCAGCTTCGTTTTGCCTAGAAGTAAAACGCCACTCCAATTCTCGTTCATTAGCTAAAACATACGGGTGATAAACTTTGTCAACTTGAATACCGTCAGCCCAACTTGTCGACACATAACACAAGTGACATACAAGCGCAGTGAACACGCGATAAAAGGGCTTCATTGCTTGTTACCTGAGTGGGAAGTTGAATTTAGGTTGAGCCAATAAAAAATTGCTAATGGCATAAGTAAAGCGAGTGTATAAACAATCACCTGTACAATAGATGGTGATGCCTGATAACCAAATAGCACGCTAAATAAGTGGCCAAATTCAAACTCATTACTTACAAAATTTTGGCTATTCCAAGCGGTGGCTGATTCATCAATAAAATCAACCTGCACTAATAAAGGCAACGAGTTGACCAGTTGGCCCGTAACGTAAACTAGAATTAATGACCATGTTGCCCAGGGACCTAACTGTTGCTTTAACCATTTTGCGGCCAAATACAGTAACGTAGCTAAACTAAAGCAAATACCTAAGCCTAAAAATGTACCGAGTAACATGGATTGCAGTACGTTGTTTTGATTTAAGTATCCATCAAAGTACAAGATAAAGTTACTGCCTTTAGACACCAAAGTAAGGCTAACCATTAGACCCGCTACCCAATATAAAAAGTACCGATAAGAGGATGCTGAATAAACTAATCGATGCCCTAAAATCAGGGCTAATAGATATACAAAAAGTTGAGAAAGCCACAATGATAGCTCAATGCCCCTACCATCAAACCATTGACCAATAACATGGATTTGATTGATATATATTAGGTTCAAAAAAGCACCGACAATAAAACACAGCGCTAACCAATATTTGCTTGCTTGTAGATGAACATACAAATAAACAACGAGCACGAAAATAGGTAAAGCATCACGTAAAAATAGAATAACTGTATTAATTAACATCTGGTGACTCCTGCTTTTGATGTTCAACAATGACAGTGCCGCGCGCAGTATTAGGGTTATATTCCCCAAAAAAATCATATTTTCCAGGCTCCAATGGACCAATAAATATACTGGCTTTGTTATTTGCAAAAATAACCTTGTCTCTGTTTAATGAAAAGCTATCGAATTCTTCTGGCGTGTTGTCTTGATTATCAATGACTAGTTTGACTTTTTTGTTGGCTGGTATAGTGATCTGCGATGGGAAAAAAAGATGGTTTCTAAGTTGAATATGGTATTCAACAACGGCTGCCAACAGGGGGTGACAAAATAAGCTAAAAGCCAGCGTGGTGATAACGAATAATTTTTTCACGGGTATAATAGGTTGAATAGGTCTAATCATAGGCTTGACTTTGCGGCAGTGACAGTTCGACTGACAAACCTAATAGTTGTTCTGAGCGGCCGAGCTGCAGTGACGCATGATGCAACTCGGCAATGTGCTTAGAAATGGCTAAACCTAAACCACAGCCTGGCGTGTTGCTGTTATGACGATCACCACCAATTCGGTAAAAACGTTCAAATACCCTTTGGTATTCTGACTCATCAATACCAGGCCCTGAGTCCTCTATTTGGATAATCACTTGCTTATTAATTAACTTTAAAGCCACTCTAATTAGTGAACCTTCAGGTGAATATTTACTGGCGTTGGAGATTAAATTTTGTAGTAGTATGCCAAGTGAAAACTCGTCACCTCGAATCATTGCTGCTGAACCAACTAGTTCAATCTCTTGTTTTTTTGCTTCAATTTGTGGGAATAAGCTAGCAATAATAGTCTGGCAAAGTGTAGCTGTATTTATGAGTTTAAACTGGCCTTGGTATTGTTCAGGGTTGGTACGGTTGAGTAATAAAATTTGTTCGACTACATGGCTCATTCGTTCAATACCTTGCTGTAGATATTGCATATTAGCGTTTGCTAAACCGTTATTGCTAAGTTCTAAAGCTAGATTATGAGCATTGATTTTCAACACACTCAGCGGCGTGCGTAATTCATGCGCTGCGTCAGATGCAAAGCGTTTTTCTCGTAAAAAAGTGGCACTCAATCGCTCAAACAATTGATTTAATGTTTCCAGCACAGAGCTGAGTTCGTTTCGCTGATTTTGCTGGGTAATGGGGCTAAGGTCGTCAGCCTTTTTTGCCCGTAAGTTATCAGATAAAAGCCTTAATGGACGCAGGCCTGTACTGACCGATAGAAATATAATGATGGCTAACAGCGGTATACACAATATCATCGGCGTTACGGCCGCTAATATCATTTGTTCTGCCAGCTCAAAACGTCGGTTTAAGGGCTGTGCAACTAGTACCCATTTATTATGTGATTCAAAAAAATGCCCATAAGTACGCCAGCGTTGAGCTAAAAAATTATGCTCAGAAAACTCATTTTTGAAATTACTTATTGCGGTTTTAAGATCAGGGTGAGAGCTAACTACTAATTTGGTGTGTTGCCATACTTGATAAATAAAAGCTGCATCGGGCTGTAGCGCTATTGTTTGGTTATTTGAATCGGTAATATTCATCAGTGCGTAGCTCAAAGAGCGTAATTCGTCGTCAAATACATGGGTTGCTTTGGCCATACTGCTACGATAACCCTGAATGGCTGCGGCAAAGGTAACCAATGTAATCACTGATAATAGGATCAGTGTTAAATAGCGGCGAATAGACAAATTTAGAGGCTGTGTTGCAGTTTGGTGTTGGTGAACTATATTTAATGTACTGAAACCTAATAACGGTAGATGCAACATGGCTTCCAAGCAGTTTCAAAACATACTACATCACG
>Ga0222645_100255_pt1 | contig 31191 bp, 29 predicted proteins | sample AntAcemetagen292_FD_179881 | JGI IMG/M metagenome (GOLD analysis project Ga0222645, IMG submission 179881) | Saline water microbial communities from Ace Lake, Antarctica - #292 | ecosystem: Environmental > Aquatic > Non-marine Saline and Alkaline > Saline | place: Antarctica: Ace Lake | collected...
ACCGTTTAATTAAAATTCTTTTTAACTAAACCTTGCTACATCCCGCTTCGAGTATACGTTTACCGTATTCACATCACATCGAATGACTTCGTTGTAATGCGAGTGACCTAAGTATGTTTGGTCTGTCTCGAAGCGAGGGCGCATCTTATAGAATTTCAGCTTGCCGTCAACCTTTAATTGTAAAAAGACATAAAAAAACCCGATGTTGTTGTTTAATACAACAACATCGGGTTAATACATACTTATAGCACTGAAACAGTAGTGAGTTTTTAGATAAGCGCTTACTCTAAAATATTAATTCAGAGTAACAAATTCTTCACTTGAGGTAGGATGAACTGCTACACAAGAATCGAAATCAGCTTTAGTTGCGCCCATCTTCATTGCAACGCCAAAACCTTGAAGTATTTCATCCATACCTGCGCCTATACCGTGTAGACCTACTACTTTTTGGTCAGCACCGGCACAAACTAATTTCATACGATTTACCTGACGATGTTTAGTAACGGCTGTGTACATAGCGGCAAAACTAGAATTGTATACCGTAATATTATCTTCGCCGTACTCTTTGATGGCATCCACTTCACTCAGTCCGATGGTGCCGATTGGCGGATGCGTAAATACAACAGTAGGAATTAAGCTGTAATCCATATGCGCATCGGTTTGGCCATTGAATAGACGTTCAGATAATAAACGACCAGATTTAACGGCTACTGGAGTCAGTTCGACGTAACCGATGTTATCACCCACAGAGTAAATCCCATCGATGTTAGTGTTTTGAAACTTATCAACTTTGACATAACCGCCTTCATTAAGCACAACACCGGTGTTCTCTAAACCAATTTTGTCGTTTGATGGTTCACGACCGATGGCCCAAACCACACAATCAGTCTCAATTGATTTGCCATTTTCAAATTCAATGGTCAAAGAGCCGTCAGCGTTCTTAACTACTTGGGTCGGTGTAGCATGAGTGTGCAACGTGGGACCATCTTGAGCCATAAGTTCTACTAGTGTTTCAGAAATCATAGTGTCAAAAGTACGCAGTGGGGTATGTTTACGTACCACTAAGTCAGTTTTAGTACCTAAAGCATGCATTACACCAGCAAGTTCTACTGCTATATACCCAGCTCCGACAACAACCGCTCGTTTAGGTTGTTCAGTTAAGTCGAAGAAACCATCAGAATTAATACCAAATTCTGCGCCTGGTAGTTTAGGCAGCACCGGGCGCCCGCCAGTAGCAATGATGATATGCTCTGCAGTATAATGTTTGCCGTTTACCTCAACAGTATTTTTGTCTACGAACTTTGCAAAACCTTCAATAAGTGTGACGCCGTTTTTTTCAAAACCATTACCATAGCTTTTATGGATACGTTTTATATAAGCATCGCGGCTATCTACCAAGGTTTGCCAGTTAAAGCTATTCAGTGTGACGTCAAATCCATAATCTGCTGCGTAAAGATTAATGGCTTCAGCAACATGTGCGCCAAACCACATTACTTTTTTTGGCACGCAACCTACGTTGACACAAGTGCCGCCGATTGCTTTTGCTTCTATTAGTGCTACTTTTTTACCGTGTTTGGCGGCGCGATTTGCAGAAGCTATACCGCCACTACCACCACCAATGCATATTAAATCAAAATCTGCCATGAGTCTGCCTAGTTGAGAATACGAGTTTAAAGATAATGCTTATCATAAAAAAATGACATCGCAATTTTTCAATTGATGCAATCTATATATTCAATACGCGTTACGAATGTAAAAAGAACCTAATGACTGTGATTAAATGGCATTGTCTCCAAAATTATCGACTAGAACCATCGGTCGGCTCTTGAGATTTAGTCAATCTAACCCAACCTAATTGTATAACTTAGGAGATAAGAATACTTTATGAGCAACCCACTAACTAATTTATCTAGCCTACCGCAGTTTTCGGCTATTGAACCTAAACATATTCAACCCGCCATCGAAGAAGCTATTCAGGCATGCAAAGCTAAGATCACTGAAACGTTGAGCCACAAAGACTATAGTTGGCAAGGACTAGTGGCGCCCATTGAAGAAATTGACGACGAACTGAGCCGCAAGTGGTCCCCGGTTTCGCACATGAATTCCGTAGTTAGTAACGATGCATTGCGCGAAGCGCACGACGCTTGTTTGCCAGCTTTGTCTGAATATAGCACTTGGGTAGGTCAAAATTCTGATTTATATAGCGCCTATTGCAAAATTGCCGCTAGTGGTAATTTTATAGACTTATCGCAAGCGCAGCAAAAAGTCATTACCCACGCACTTCGTGATTTCAAATTATCTGGTGTGGCTTTGGACGATGATAGAAAAACTCGTTATGCCGAAATAAAAAGTCGTTTATCAGACCTAAGTTCGACTTTTAGCAACAATGTCATGGATGCCACCTTAGGCTGGCAAAAACATATTACGCAACAAACTGAGTTAGCCGGTTTACCAAAATCCGCTTTAGACGCAGCTGAACAGCTGGCTAAAAGTAAAGAGCTGGAAGGCTGGCTGTTCACTTTAGATATTCCTAGTTATTTACCTGTTATGACTCACGCTGATAGCAGTGAGCTGCGTGAAGAAATGTACCGCGCGTATACGTCAAGAGCTTCTGACCAGGGGCCAAATGCAGGTAAATGGGATAATACAGGCATTATTGATGAGACCTTGAGTTTACGTCAAGAACTGGCACAATTATTAGGCTTCAGACATTTCGCAGAGTATTCTCTTGCCAGTAAGATGGCTAATACTGGTGAGCAGGTCAATGGTTTTCTGCATGATTTAGCTAAACGTTCCAAGCCTCAAGCACAGCAAGATATTGATACCTTGACGGCTTATGCTAATGAACACTATCAAGCAGACAAATTACAAGCGTGGGATTTCGCCTATTACAGTGAAAAACTAAAAGAACAAACTTACAAGATTTCAGATGAACAACTACGTCCTTATTTTCCTGAAAACAAGGTAGTGAAAGGCTTGTTTGAGGTGATATCACGTTTATACAGTTTAACTATCAGCGCTCGTGACAATGTTGATACATGGCATAAAGATGTAAGATTTTATGATATTCATGACCAAACAGGTGAGCTGCGCGGTAGTTTTTATTTAGACTTGTATGCTCGTGAGAAGAAGCGTGGTGGTGCTTGGATGGATGAATGCCGAGTGCGCAGACAAAAAGCAGATGAAAGCCAACAACACCCTATCGCGTATTTGACCTGCAATTTTAATGGCCCGATAGGTGACAAGCCTGCACTATTTACTCACGATGAAGTGGTTACTTTATTCCACGAGTTTGGTCACGGCATTCACCATATGCTAACTAAAATAAACGTAGCTGGTGTCTCAGGTATCAATGGTGTTCCTTGGGATGCGGTGGAACTACCTAGTCAGTTTTTAGAAAATTGGTGCTGGCAGCCAGAAGCCTTAAGCTTCATTTCTGGGCATTTTGAAACAGCTGAAGCGCTACCTCAAACACTATTGGATAATATGTTAGCGGCACGTAATTTCCAGTCGGCTATGCAAATGCTTAGACAACTAGAATTTAGTCTCTTTGACTTTAGCTTGCATGAAAACTTTGTTGCAGGGCAAACTAATGTACAACATTGGTTAGATAAAGTGCGAGAACAAGTATCTGTACTCATTCCACCTAGCTTTAACCGTTTTCAAAACAGCTTTGGGCATATTTTTGCCGGTGGTTATGCTGCAGGTTATTACAGCTACAAATGGGCAGAGGTATTGTCATCTGATGCATTTAGCCGCTTTGAGGAAGAAGGTATTTTTAATCAGCAAACTGGCCAAGATTTTTTAACTAACATCTTAGAAATGGGTGGAAGTAAAGAACCGATGGAATTATTTGTGGCGTTCAGAGGACGCGAACCAGAAGTGGATGCATTACTACGCCACTCAGGTATCACAACTTAAGTAACTGGTTACTGAGCACTATCTAATTGACCGCAGTTATTGTTTTTGATCCCTCGTCCCAGTTTCGCATTACTTATGGGTTGATTGGGTTTGGTATTCGACAGCTTTGCTGAGAGTATAATTATTTAGAGTAAGCACATATGCAGAATCTTGAAAAATTTGCCGCTATTTACCAGCGGGCTTGCGAGCGCAAAGGTGGCCCGCAGGCTTTGGCCGCCGGTTTAAATAAGCCTTTGCCAAATAAGCTACTAAGTAAGGTTGGAGACGATAGGTTCTTAGCTGAATTTAGTAAAAAAGTTTTCCAATCTGGTTTTGTGTGGCGTGTTGTAAGAAATAAATGGCCTGATTTTGAGCGTGTGTTTTTTGGGTTTGATATAGAAAAAATATTATTAGTTCCCGACGAAATGCTTGAACAAAAAGCAACTGACCCCAGCATTATCCGTAATTATACTAAGGTTAGAACGATCCGTGATAATGCTGTAATGATTGATTCTGTGGCTCGTGAGCACGGAAGTTTCGCTAAGTTTGTTGCTGATTGGCCAAACGCAGATATTATTGGTCTTTGGGCTTATTTAAAAAAGCATGGCGCGAGGCTGGGTGGAAATACTGGCCCTTATGGCCTGCGGACAATAGGTAAAGACACCTTCTTACTTAGCAATGATATAATAGGCTATTTTACTCAGCGCGATATTATTTCTGGCTCAGCACAGTCGAAACGTAGCTTGACAGCAATTCAAAACAGCTTCAATGAGTTGCAACAACAAAGTGGTCGCTCGTTACAAGAACTGAGCATGATAATCTCGAAAAGCGTGGGTGATAATTATCAGTAGTCATCTACTTGTATGGCACTGCCGTCACTCCGTATCACTTCTAGCAAAATACTTTCCAAATACACGGTAATGGCCACACCATCATTCTTATCTGTTGGCGTACGCTTTTATTCGGTAAACTAACATCATATGACTACCTAGGATTTCTCATGAGCACCCCTGACACAACTGATACCCCAGCATCGACTCCAGCATCAGAACAAACCACTCATTTTGGTTTTAAGCAGGTAGATGCCAGCCAAAAAGTGAATATGGTTAAAGATGTGTTCCAATCAGTCGCCGCGAAGTACGATATCATGAACGATGTGATGTCGTTAGGGGTACACCGTTTATGGAAGCGTTACACCATCGATTGCAGTGGAGTACGTGCTGGACATAAAGTACTAGATTTAGCCGGTGGTACCGGAGATTTAACCGCTAGATTTTCACGTATTGTGGGTGAATCAGGCACAGTAGTATTGGCTGACATCAATGATGCCATGCTTAAAGTAGGCCGCGACAAACTGCGTGACAAAGGCATAGTTGGCAACGTGGAATACGTGCAAGCAAATGCCGAGGCATTACCTTTTCCTGACAACAGCTTTGATATTATTACTATGGCTTTTGGGCTTAGAAATGTGACGGATAAAGACAAAGCCTTGGCTTCAATGTATCGCGTGTTAAAACCAGGTGGACGTTTATTAGTTTTAGAGTTTTCTAAACCCACAAACGAGATGCTGAACAAAGCCTATGATATGTATTCATTTCACTTATTGCCTAAGATCGGTCAACTTGTGGCCAATGATGCAGATAGTTATCAATATTTAGCCGAATCTATTCGTATGCACCCAGAGCAAGAAGTACTGAAAACTATGATGGACTGTGCAGGGTTCGAACAGACTACTTATCAAAATTTGACTGGCGGCATAGTCGCGTTGCATAGAGGTTTTAAATTTTAATATGCCCTTCACCCAATTAGTTACCGCAGGGATCGAACTGACGATAAATCAGTTGCTTAAACTCGACGATGAGAGCCAACAGCGCTTGAAAAAATTATCAGGAAAATCGTTGCAGGTGACGATTAAGGAGCTGCCATGGCCACTTTTATTCAGTTTTTCTGAGCAGGTTGATGTGCGCGCTGTAATGGCTGCAGACCCTGCAGACAAAGATTTGGAGCCACGCTCTGAACTAAAATCTGAACCAGTAGACTGTTTGATTGAACTGAATTTAGAAACGTTACCTAAACTCAGAGATAGCAGCAAACTCACACAACTTATTCAACAAAAGCAGCTGAATTTGATTGGTGATATTTATGTAGCACAAACTTTTAGTGGATTGCTTAAAGACTTAGACATTGACTGGGAAGAGCTGTTATCTCAATACACTGGCGATGTAGTTGCCCACCAAACGTTCACCAGTATGAAGGCTTTGTTTGCTACGGCTAAAACTCAAATTGAACAAGGTGCGCTCGAACTTGGGGAGCGTTTAACCCAAAATGATTCAATTGCAGTTAAACCTAGCGAGATGGTCGAATTTAGTCGAGGTGTCAGTGATCTACGCAGCATCACAGAACGCTTATCCGCCAGAATTGCCTTATTGGAGCAAGCGAAGGTAACAGATATAGGAACAAGTAACTAACGTGAGAATTCTACGCTTTTATCAAATCAATAAGGTGTTATTGCAACATGGTCTGGATGAGCTTATTCCCAGTAAGTGGTTACCTTGGTATGCAAAGTTAGGCCGTGTTGGGTTTTTCTGGCTTCGCAACAAACACCCTGATAAATCACAAGGGGTTCGCGTCAGGTTAGCTTTGCAGACTTTAGGACCGGTGTTCATTAAATTTGGTCAGATGTTATCCACTCGTAAGGATTTACTACCAGCAGATGTGGCGAGTGAGTTATCTATTTTGCAAGATAAGGTTGAGCCCTTTGATCCTGAGCTAGCCAAAAAAATTATTCGGGACGCTCTTGGACTGGACCAGCTTAGTGATTTATTTAGTGAATTTGAGACTAAACCATTAGCCTCAGCATCCATTGCTCAAGTACATGCTGCAAAGTTAAAAGACGGCAATCATGACGTGATTGTTAAAGTCATTCGCCCTAATATTCAACGTACCATTCAATCTGATATCGAACTTATGCGCACGGCAGCGAACGCCTTGCAAAAGCTGTTACCCGATGGCAAACGGTTGCGCCCAGTTGAGGTCATCAAAGAATACGAACGCACCATTATCGATGAGCTCGACTTAACCCACGAAGCGGCTAATGGGATCCAGTTTAAGCGTAATTTTGAAAACTCCACTGCTTTATATGTGCCGACTATCTATAGCGATTATAGCCATAAAAATGTGATGGTAATGGAGCGTATCTATGGCACCCCGATATCTGATATAGAGCAACTGATTGCGCGTAATACCAATATGAAAAGATTAGCGGAGCGCGGAGTAGAAGTATTTTTCACCCAAGTTTTTCGCGATAGTTTTTTCCATGCAGATATGCACCCTGGGAACATATTTGTGTCTACTGTTAACCCTGATGATCCACAATATATCACCATAGATTTTGGCATAGTTGGCACTCTAAACAGTGAGGACAAGCGTTACTTAGCTGAAAATTTCATTGCTTTTTTTAATCGAAATTATCGTAAAGTAGCCGAATTACATGTGGACTCAGGGTGGGTACCCGCAGACACTGATATCGATGATTTTGAAGCATCCATTCGCAAGGTTTGCGAACCTATTTTTCAAAAACCTCTGGCAGAGATCGAATTCAGTAACGTGCTGCTACAGCTATTTAATACCGCTAGACGTTTTAATATGGTGATACAACCACAGTTAGTGCTGCTGCAAAAAACCTTACTATACATTGAAGGTTTAGGGCGCCAGTTATACCCACAGCTTGATTTGTGGAAAACGGCTAAACCATTCTTAGAAAATTGGATGAAGGAACAAATTGGTTTAAAAGCTATGTATCAGAAGATTTCTACCAACTTGCCTTACTGGTCTGAAAAGCTACCAGAAATGCCAGATTTAATTTATGACACCTTAAAGCAAGTTAAGATGTTGCCTGAAAAACAAAAACTTCAGTTTGAAGCACAACAAGAACAGCTTAGACAACAACATACCAGTATATTGCTAATGATAATGGGTACGGCCTTGATTATTGTTGGTGCAATCTTGCCTATGTATCAAGATAGTTGGTGGCCCAGTGGTTGCTTTGACTTATTGGGTATTGTTTGCTGGTTTTTTGCGTTTAAAAGAAAATGAAATTAGTACGCCATCATTTTAATATATTAGAGCCTATGTGCTGAATAGGTTCTAATATTTACACTTTGCACTTTGCACTAATGTTTCTCTGATTAAGAATACATCACACAATGTGGTCTAGTTAGTAGAGCACTACGACCCGCTAAAAAAGCCTTCTACCCGTAAAGCAATGCCGTAAGAAGAAGCAGCAAACATCTCATCACGTCGCCACAAAATAAAGGGCTCAACTTCATAAAACAGCCACTTTCGTAGTATATTTTTGCGCCACCTTAAGCTAACTAGATATTCTTCTAAACGATAGTTTGGACGACTCAGTCCTTCAATATAAACACCCGCTATCAGAGCATTTTTTTCATCAAATTGTGTGAGCTTTTGTAAACTATGTCGCCAAAGCCAATCATTGGTTCGGTCTCTAAAGTAGAAAGAGTTGTTCCATCTAAATATTGAATAATCAGTGGCGTTGTAACCTACTTGCCAAGAAAAATCGGCTCCTAAACCATCATTGCTATACATGTGTGCTGACGTTTCCCAACGTAAGGTCGTGTTATTAGTCAGGAGGTGAGAGTTTCGATAACGACTTTTAACAAAAGCCTGTAAATGACGGCCTACACCAACACGATACGACAAGCCACTTTCAGGGCTACTACGCCAACGTAACGCTAGACTAAAACGATCCTGCTTAACAAAGTCATCATTACCTGATGCTTGGATATCGTTATTAGGTCTGTCGTCGTCGTAGTCATAATCAGATAAAACCAGCTCAACACGATTTTTTAGGTTGGGTAGTTTCACTCTTAACTTTAAACGAGTATTAAACTCGATCATATCTCGGCTTCTAGGTTCCCAGCCAAGTCGAATACGTGCCTCGCCATGAGCACCTTCACGCCTTGCAAATTCCTCTATGGCAAAAAATTCATCGAACCACAAAGCACTAGTGTTAACTGAAGACGTAATACTTTGGTGCATATTGTCTAACCACAAATATTCTTGTTCAATCTCTCGTGCATGAGTATTGGTTATACCCGCAATGCTGATGAGAAATAGTAAACAGGCTTTCTTTAAACTTTTCCTTAACACACTTTTCCTTAACGTAAATATCTATAGACAGATATCTAATAAGCTAACAATTGACGTTTATAAATTCAAGATTAACTCAATCAGTCGTTAAAAAGTCAAACAACCTAATTTTGGCTATCAAATCCAGTGACCTTTATAATAAGCTACGTATAATGAAGTGATTGATTTTTTAGGAGTAAGGTTATGTTTGGTATCAGCCCAATGCAGTTGGTTATTATATTAGTTATTGTGGTTTTACTTTTTGGCACAAAAAAGCTACGTGGTTTAGGCGGTGATCTAGGCTCAGCTATGAAAGGCTTTAAAAAAGCGATGGGTGACGATGATAAAGAACAAGATGCTGATTTTGCTATTAAAGAAAAAGTTGAAGATAAGTCAGTCATCGATACTGGGGATGCTAAAAGTGCTAAAAATACAGACAGTACAAAAAATGCAGAGAAAAATGCAGAAAGTATGGAGAATACGCAAAATACAGAGAATGCAAAAAGTGCAGAGAATGCAGAGAAACCTGTTCAGCCGACCAAGAGCGAACACAAAGAGTCTAATTAATGTTTGATATAGGCTTCTTTGAACTATTAATTATTACGATTCTAGGTTTAGTCGTATTGGGACCTGAAAGGTTACCTGGTGCTATTCGCTCAACGATGAAAACCGTGCGTAATATCAAAAGTGTGGCCAATGGCTTTCGACAAGAAATCGAACAACAGTTTAAAACTCATGAGTTACATGAAAACTTAAAGAAAGCTGAACAACAGAATCTCGAAAATTTATCTCCAGAGCTACAAAAGTCAGTTGATGAGCTTCGTGACGCTGCCAAGTCAGTTCAAAAACCTTATTCTAAAGAGTAACTAACATGGCTGAACCGAATAGCTTAATTGCTCATTTAATTGAGCTCAGAGGCCGTGTATTAAAAGCAGTAGTCAGTGTGTTTGTGATATTTCTATGCTTAGTTTATTTTGCACAAGACTTATATCACTGGTTAGCCACTCCTTTATTAGATACTCTGCCAGAAAATGCACAAATGATTGCCACAGATGTAGCGTCCCCTTTCTTTGCACCTTTTAAACTAACTATGGTGTTGTCATTTTTTATTGCTATCCCTGTGGTGCTATATCAAATATGGGGCTTTGTGGCGCCAGGATTATATAAAAATGAGAAGCGCTTAGTCGCACCTTTACTATTTTCTAGTACCTTGTTGTTTTACTTAGGTATGGCCTTTGCGTACTACGTGGTTTTCCCTTTAGCATTTGCTTTCTTTACTAGCGTGGCGCCAGAAGGTGTGGTGATTAACACTGACATCAGTAGTTACCTTAATTTTGTGCTCAAGATATTTTTTGCTTTTGGGCTATCCTTTGAAATTCCAGTGGCTATCGTCTTAATGTGTTGGACCGGTGTAACCACACCAGACTCCCTAAGAGCAAAGCGCCCGTACGTGATTGTAGGGGTGTTTGTAGTCGGTATGCTTTTGACACCCCCTGATATTATATCGCAAACATTACTCGCTATACCTATGTGGATTTTGTTCGAGTTTGGCATTGTGATAGGTAGTATTTATACTCGAAAAAAAGCGGATCAAGAACAACAGGATAATCTATGACTTATTTAAACAGATGTGCGTTATTAGCCATTTTCGTAAGCCCTATGAGTGTTGCCGACACCCTATCAGATAAATTGTCGATATGTGCTGAAAAAAGTGACAGCTTGCAACGTTTAGTTTGCTACGACAAATTGACTAAAGAAATGAGGGAAACTAGAAATAACCTACCTCAGCAGCAAGCTAAGTTAAAAGTCAGCGCTGCTGAAGAAGTAGACCATGATGTCAATTTGATACAAAAAGATCAGCTAGAAATAGTGTTGCCAAGCTCAGAACTTATCGATGAGTTACCCACTCAGCCACAATCAGCAGGCGCTGTTGATGACGCTGTTAAAAAAGAACAGCAGCAGCAGCAACAATTTGGCAAAGAAAACATACAGCGCCCAGAAGACTTAATTAAAAAAATAACCGCCAAAGTAGTTCAAGTGCAAAAGGCACCTTATGGCGAACTGATCATCACCCTTGAAGGTGGTCAAGTGTGGCGTCAAACAAATAATGCTCGTTTCAAATTAAGTGAAGGTGAAGTGATCACTATCGAGCGCGGAGCGTTGGGATCTTTTTTTATTGGTAAAGAAGACACTAACAGACGAATTCGTGCCAAGCGGTTGAAATAAGTCGGTGTCGTGGTGTGATATTGGTGTTAATTTCACCGACAAGCGATTGTCTTTTAAGCCAGTACTTGAACGCGCTTTAGCGGCTGATATCAACCATATTATCATTACCGGAACTAATCTAGACACAAGCCAACAAGCTATCCGGTTAGCAGAGCAACACCCCAACCACTTATCAACAACTGCTGGTGTGCATCCCCACGATGCCAGCCGATTCAGTCTCCAAACAATAAATGAGCTAAGAGCCTTAACTCAGTCTAAACACGTAGTCGCTATTGGCGAATGTGGTTTAGATTTCAATCGAAATTTTTCTACCCCTGAACAACAGATTTTTGCCTTTGAACAGCAGCTTACACTGGCCTGTGAGTTGGGTTTACCCGTTTTTCTGCATGAACGCGATGCATTTGATACACAAATTGCGTTGCTCACTAAGTACAATAATGGATTAAGGGGTGGTGTGGTGCATTGCTTTACTGGCGATATTGAGCAAATGAAACGTTACTTAGATTTAGGCTTGTATATCGGTATAACGGGCTGGATATGCGATCTTAAACGAGGACAAGCGTTACGCGACGCAGTCAAATCATTACCATTAAGTCGTATATTATTAGAAACCGATGCACCATACCTGCGCCCTAAAGGTTTGGCCAACAACCGTAAAGTAGACAATGGCAATAATGAACCTGCTTATTTACCCTACATAGCGAAGGAGGTCGCTAATTTAATGGCGATTGAACTCCAAACACTACGGCTAGCAAGCCAAGTAAATACCCAGGCGCTGTTTAATATTGCAAATATAAATACTGGCTACGCCAAATAATCCCTCTGATATAATTCCAAGGAATATATAATATTAGTGAGCGTAAATACTCTCTATATTTTTGTGTGAACATTCTTATTGCAATCAATAATTTTTCTAATAGTGCTCCTAGTAATACTGCTAGGCCTGAGTTATCACCGTATCTTTTTTGACTTTTTTCACTTTGATTACAACAAAATGTAAAGTGCATTTAAGTCAATCTAAAATTTCATTCATCAAGTGCGTTAATTTTTACCGTCTCAATTTGGTTATAAACAAAAATATTAATAACTATACTGTGCTATGCCGTCACCTGAGCCGTACTGTTGATTGAAAGCACTGCGGAAAACTTTGATGTATTGGGCAAGTAATTTATCTTATTATTTACTTTGTTATTACTGGTTGAACACGACCATCACAGCCGTCAAAACTATTTTTGTAGCGCTTATTTTAGCCATAATTAACAACAGTCGACATGAATAGACACACCAGCAAATCGGTTGAGCGAACTTATTAAAAAACCTGTTAAGCAAGGAGCTCAGCACACCTAATAAGTCATGTTAGCATAGTAAAAAAATACTGCTTTGAGGCTTGAGTGCCCGAAGGTCATCATGCAAGCTAAGGTAAAAGCCATCGTGCAAAACCCAATTACCTATAGTGACGACAAATATTGAGTATCTTGAAAATTTAAGTAATCATTTAATTGGCGATGAATGTAACAAGATGAATGTAACAAGGTGAATGTGACAAAGAGTTACTTATACCTTTAAAAAAAATTAAGGAATTCCAGTAGTAACATTCACCATTATGCAGGCATAAGTGATGTTTGAGGCAGCTATTTATAACCCACTTAGAACCCACTTAGAGCCGGGCTAACAATAGGATTAATCATGATTGAACAATTTCCCAAAACAAGAATGCGCAGATTACGTAAACAAGATTTCACCCGCAAACTGGTAGCAGAAAATCAACTTACTGCCAGCGACTTAATTTATCCTATGTTTGTATTGGAGGGCGAGAATCAAAGGGAAGCGGTACCTTCTATGCCCGGTGTTGAGCGTTTGTCTATTGACTTGTTGGTCAAAGAAGCATTTGAACTGGTAGAGCTTGGTATTCCCGCTATCGCACTTTTTCCTGTCACACCGCTACAAGCTAAATCACTGTGTGCCAGTGAAGCTTTTAATCCACAAGGGTTAGCACAAAGAGCAATACGCGCCATCAAACGAGCGGTTCCTGATATTGCTGTCATCACAGATGTTGCCCTCGATCCTTTTACCTCCCATGGTCAAGATGGTCTGATTGACGCGCAAGGTTATGTGCTAAACGACGAAACCATTGAGGTGCTAGTTAAACAAGCACTGTCTCATGCTCAAGCTGGCGCTGATATTATCGCACCTTCTGATATGATGGATGGTCGTGTAGGCGCTCTTCGTCAAGCATTTGAAACTAACGGCTTTATTAACACATGCATCATGGCTTATTCAGCTAAATATGCCTCGAGCTATTACGGGCCTTTTAGAGACGCAGTAGGTTCGGCAGGTAATATCAAAGGAGGAAATAAGAAAAACTATCAAATGGACCCTGCTAATTCAGACGAAGCGATGCGTGAGATAGCATTGGACTTGCAAGAAGGTGCGGACATGGTCATGGTTAAACCGGGTATGCCTTACTTAGATATAGTGAGACGCTGTAAAGACGAATTTAAAGTGCCTACTTTTGCTTATCAAGTCAGTGGCGAATACGCCATGCATAAAGCAGCGTTTGCCAATGGCTGGTTAAAAGAAGACGAAGTGATTTTAGAGTCACTGCTGGCTTTTAAACGAGCTGGAGCTGATGGGATTTTGACTTATTTTGCAAAGCAAGCAGCGATACTTTTGAGACAAGGTTAAGTAGCTGAGCTGTTATAATTTGGCCAGAATAATTGCAGCGCCGCGTCTACTTTATAATTGTTATCGCTGTTAATTGTTGAAGTGAATGCGCAACATCTTATTTAAAAGCATTCTAGGCCCCACCCTACTTTATGTTGTTGCCACTTTTCGTTAGCCAGTTCCGCATCTATCAGTGGGTGCGATTTGAGCCAACCTTCAGGGAAAGTGAGTATCCACTTTTCATCTGACACTGCAACTGTGAAGTCTACTAACAAGTTGTCTTTACGACGGATAGACAATAAGCAAGACAAACGCAACACTCTGACTAATATCAAAAGAGCTTGGCGCACTTCTGGATGAAAAGAGTTAAACAGACTCAGATTTATATCTTGTCTGTGATTTTGTACTAAAATTTTTATTGCAGCTCGCTGCTGTTGGGTGTAACCCACCATAGGCAGATAGCTGAGTATATATGCGCCATGTTGATGGTGTAATTTGTATTCAATATGTAGGCCAATCTCATGCAGCATTGCTGCAGCCATCAAAATAGCTTCGCAATCGACTTTACCTAATGATACTTGGCCTTGTATTTGTTTATACAAACTTAATACAATAATTCCAACGCGATTGGCATGTTCAGACTCTATATGGAAACGTTTAATGCAATGTTCAAGGGTTTGTGAACGACGATCATTTTGCTGCATGTTATCCAACATGCCATAAATCAGGCCTTCACGTAAAGCCCCACCAGATATCTGCATTTCTTGGATATTTAGCTGTTCAAACAAGGCAATTAGTATGGCTAGCCCACTGGGGAAGATAGCTCGTCTAGATTCTGTTAAACCCTTTATTTGTAATAAATCAATACTCACACAATCAATGCATTGCTGCTTTAAGTCATACAAGTAATCAATCCGAATAGAATCACTGATACCTTGCGTGATCAAAATTTCAGTAATTGCTTGGGGCGTACCTGATGCACCTAAGCATTGCTGCCAGTCAAAACTAATAAAATCGTTACTTACTGGTTTCAATAAAAGCGTAGCTTCTTTGATAGCTTGCTCAAAGTTATGCTCTGATGCAATACCATCATTGAAAAAGCGCTCGTTGAAAGTAACGCACCCCATATTTAGACTGACTAAATGAATAGGCGTCATATCATTGCCAACAATTACTTCTGTACTTGCGCCGCCAATATCGATGACTAAGGAGTTACCTTGGTTGGCAGAAGTGTAAGCGACACCTAGATAAATTTGTCTGGCTTCTTCTTCGCCATCAATCACATTCAACTTGTGCTTGAGAATTTTTTCGGCTTTTTTTATGAACACATCTGCGTTGGTAGCTAAACGCAAAGTGGCAGTACCAACAATTTTTATATTGGAAACAGGTATGTCTTGCAAGCGCTCGGCAAAGGTTTCAAGGCATTTCCAACCTCTTTCGAGGCTACATCGATCCAACACCATGTTTTTGTCCAATCCAGCGGCAAGACGCACTTTTTGTTTGACCTTGCCAATAATATACACACTACCAGCTACAACCCGTACCACTACCATATGGAAGCTGTTAGAACCTAAGTCTACAGCGGCATAGAGTTGCTCAGGCTGAGATAAAGGGGCAGTAACGTCAGTGTTATTGTTCATTTATTTCGATTAGGACGTGGGCCTGAGCTGCGTTTCTGATGATTTTTACCACTTTGCATACGCTTTTTAAAACGAGGTTTAGGTCGAACAACATCACGCATTAAATCATTTGGGTTATATTCTGTTACTGGAATTGAATGTTGTACGTATTCTTCGATAGCGGGTAAATTCAGCGCGTATTTTTCACAAGCAAAGCTGATCGAACTACCACTTTCACCAGCACGGCCAGTTCTACCGATGCGGTGTACATAATCTTCTGCATCGTCAGGTAAATCGTAGTTAAACACATGACTCACCATCGGGATATGTAAACCACGTGCTGCAACATCTGTTGCAACCAGTACATCGAGTACACCAGAAGTAAAGTTTTCTAATATTTTCAGACGCTTATTCTGAGGCACGTCACCACTTAGCAGACCTACTCGATGCTTATCGGCTTCTAACCAATCAGATATTCTTTCACAGCCATGTTTAGTATTAGCAAATACTATGGCTTTATCTGGCCATTCTTCTTCCATCAAGGTAAGCAGTAAGTAAGGTTTGTCATCGTCTGATGGATAAAACAGTTCTTCTTTTACGCGTTCTGCAGTTTTTCTTTCTGGTTCAATCTGAACATGGGTTGGGTTATCCATGTGATCGTAAGCTAATTCTTGAACCCGGTAAGACAAGGTAGCAGAAAATAGCATACTCAAACGTTCGCTAGGTTTGGGCATTCTATTAAACAAATAGCGAATGTCTTTGATAAAACCAAGGTCAAACATTCGGTCAGCTTCATCTAATACTGCAACTTGGATAGCGGCTAATGAGAAAATGTTTTGTTTGTAATAATCGATAATACGACCCGTGGTTCCGATGATGATATCTACACCACCTTGCAGCTTCTCCCGTTGACTTTGATAACCTTCGCCCCCATAAATTAAACCAAGGGTTAATCCCGTGTGTTGACTAAGTAGTTCTGCATCATTAAAAATTTGCACTGCCAGCTCACGGGTAGGCGCCATAATGATGGCCCTAGGCTGACGTTTTGAGTCTTGAGGGTTAGTCAACAGATAGTGGAAAGTAGCAACCAAGAATGCAATAGTTTTACCTGTTCCAGTTTGTGCTTGACCGGCAAGATCGTTACCTTTAAGTAAAGGCGGTAAACTCAATGCTTGAATAGGTGTGCAAAGATTGAAATTGGCTTCAGACAACGCATCTACAACCTGCTGATGAATCGGTAAATCTGAAAATTTTGTATCGGTTAAATGTGTAGTTGGCATAGCTTATAGCTTATCATTGCTTGCATTAACAACTAGTTTCTATATAACAATCACAACAACGCTGAGTCATTTTAGCGAAAGAGAAAATTACGGAGAAAAAAATGAGCGACAAAATTATCCAGTTGTCTGACGATAGTTTCGAGGCCGATGTTATCAATGCTGCTGGTCCTGTGTTAGTTGATTTTTGGGCAGAGTGGTGTGGTCCATGTAAAATGATCGCACCGATACTGCATGAAGTCGCTGACGAATTTCACGGCAAAGTAACAGTTGGTAAGCTGAATGTCGATGAAAATAACGAAACGCCCCCCAAGTACGGAATTAGGGGCATACCTACATTGTTACTATTTAAAGGCGGTAGTGTAGCAGCAACTAAAGTTGGAGCATTATCAAAAACTCAACTTCTAGAATTTTTGAACGAAAACATTTAGTATTGTTACTTCAAAGCTAAATTTAATAAGCTCGGTATTGACTGAGCTTATTAATCAGTATTTTGAATTTTATCTCACCTGCAGCACCAATTTTATTGAAAAAAACTAATGACTCGGGTACTTCATTACTGCCATATAGCGCATATAAATTATATAAATTATATAAGGTGAACTTAAATCATCTGACAAACATACAATTCACTAGACGCAGGAATTATTTGGTGCTAAATTTTAATTGTCCGTAACCGGCCACACCCACACCTAGCTCGAATCAGAGATGTAAAAAAATAAAAACCTTTGAATCAATCAATCATACTGGCTTTGTAATACAAGCTTCTAGCATAAAGACCTACCAATTATGAATCTTACCGAACTCAAGAACAAAACTATAAGTGAACTAGTTAGTCTAGCCGAAGAAATGAAGTTAGAAAACATGGCTCGCGCCCGTAAACAAGACATTATTTTTTCTATCCTTAAATCTCACGCTAAAAGCGGTGAAGACATTTTTGGTGATGGCGTACTAGAAATTCTTCAAGATGGTTTTGGATTCTTGCGTTCCAACGACTCTTCATACTTAGCAGGACCGGACGACATATATGTTTCCCCTAGCCAGATCAGACGCTTTAATTTGCGCACTGGTGATACAATTTCAGGCAAAATACGTCCACCCAAAGATACTGAGCGTTATTTCGCATTATTAAAGATAAGCGAAGTTAATTATGACCGTCCTGAAAATGCACGTAATAAAATATTATTCGAAAACTTAACACCATTACATGCTAACGAGCGTTTAATCATGGAACGTGGAAATGGTAGCAGTGAAGATATTACTGCTCGAGTTTTAGATTTGGCTTCTCCAATTGGCCGTGGTCAACGTGGTTTAATAGTCGCGCCACCTAAAGCAGGTAAAACACTGCTGCTACAAAACATTGCTCAGTCTATTGCTGCTAATCATCCAGAATGTTTATTAATGGTGTTGTTAATAGATGAGCGCCCAGAAGAAGTAACTGAGATGCAGCGCTTAGTACGTGGTGAAGTTATTGCTTCCACTTTTGATGAACCTGCTAGTCGCCATGTGCAGGTAGCTGAAATGGTTATCGAAAAGGCTAAACGTTTAGTTGAACACAAAAAAGATGTAGTCATTTTGCTCGACTCCATTACTCGTTTAGCGCGAGCTTACAACACAGTAATACCTTCATCAGGTAAAGTATTAACAGGTGGTGTAGATGCCAATGCATTACATAAACCTAAACGTTTTTTCGGTGCTGCACGAAACATCGAAGAAGGCGGAAGTTTAACCATTATTGCCACCGCATTGATTGATACTGGTTCTAAAATGGATGAAGTCATCTACGAAGAATTTAAAGGTACGGGTAATATGGAACTACACCTAAACCGTAAAATTGCTGAAAAACGAGTTTTCCCAGCGATTGATTATAATCGTTCCGGTACCCGTCGTGAAGAGCTGTTGACTACTCAAGACGAGTTACAAAAAATGTGGATATTGCGTAAAATAGTTCATGAAATGTCTGAGATTGACGCAATGGAGTTTCTTATCGGTAAATTGTCTATGACTAAAACAAACAGTGAATTCTTTACTGCTATGCGTAGACAAAAAAGCTAGTCTTATTATAAGACAATGAATATCCGTTTGCAGGCAACTGTCAGCGGATTTTCATACCCTTCTAAGCAGGCCTCATAACGGCTTCCGTTAACGTTTAATCTACGATTAGCTATCAGTAAGGTAGCTTCGAGCTGATTTTCTATCTTCACCTATAAGATAACTACAGTCATAAAAATCCAACAATCCAACAAATAGTTAATCATTTCAAACTTCAATTCATACCATAGCCATAGATTATCTAACTGCTAATTTAAAACAGCGAGACACACGTTCTACTAATCTAGTGCCTAGCTTTAAAAATGTAAGTAAGTAGTGCTTCCACCAGCGTGGTAACAGTATTGGGTGTGATAGTTGAGAGAATGTGTATTCAATAACTCAGTAGTAAAAGTAACTTTTTAATTTGCGTATTAACACTAGTATTGATGTATCTGAAACACGTTGTAAAAAAGCAATATCATGCCTACCGTTGACTCATTTAAAATAGCGACGAAAAATAAAAAAACTCATGATGCTGAGCCTTAGTTGAGTGTTGAGTGTTGAGTGTTGAGGGTTGAGGGTGAATCCTATTACTACACACATCGAAGCTTTACATCGACAATCAAAAAATAAAAATAGCTGGAAAATCACTCAATAATTTGACTTTAAATTGTATGCTTTTGTATTAAAATAAGCTTTTAATACACGGCTGCTCGGGATGGTTTCTATGCTGATCGCGATAAGCTACAATGCTTTTCCAAAATTTTGGGAGGACTAGCTTCCTCTCTTATTATAAACGCAATATTAAAAGGACAGTTATGCCGAATGTAGCAATAGTAATGGGTTCAAAGTCTGATTGGCCTACTATGCAAAACGCAGGACTAATGCTAGAAAAGCTTGGTGTAAGTTACACAGCCAAAGTTATCTCTGCCCATCGTACACCAAATTTACTGACACAATTTGCTGAAACAGCGGCTGACGAAGGCTACCAAGTCATTATTGGCGGTGCAGGCGGTGCGGCGCATTTACCTGGCATGATTGCAGCGCACACCTATTTACCCGTGTTCGGTGTTCCCGTTCGTTCAAGTCAGCTAAATGGTATTGATTCTTTACTATCTATCGTACAAATGCCTAAAGGTGTTGCGGTAGGTACTCTAGCGATTGGTGATGCAGGTGCAGCAAACGCCGGACTACTAGCAGCACAGGTTATCGGATTACAAAACCCTGATGTGCAACAAGCCATTAAAGATTTTCGAGCTGAGCAAACGGCTGCTATCTTAGCGCAAGACGAACTAACCCTCCCTTCTTTATGATAAGAGCCAACGTGAGACTGTGTAAATGAGTGTATTAGTGCTGGGCTCAGGTCAATTAGCCAGAATGATGGCCTTAGCTGGCTATCCACTTGGAATAAGTGTTCAGGCAGTAGACGTGACAGATAACAAAATTGTCGATCCAGTGACTAAACTTGTTATTAACAACTCCTTAGATAGGTTGATTGCGGAAGTTGATGCAATCACTGTTGAATTTGAACACATTCCTGAAAATTTACTCGAACTAGTTCACGCCAGTGGCAAACTCAAGCCAAGTGTTGAAGCTATTTTGACAGGCGCAGATAGAGTACGTGAAAAAAAGTTACTGGCAAAACTAGCTATCGCTAATAGCCCATTTGCAATAGTCACCGATGTTGAGCAACTAGACGACGCGGTTGAAAAGCTTGGCGAAAGATTGATTATCAAAGCTAGCCGAGACGGTTACGATGGATACGGGCAATGGCGCTTAGAAAATAAAAGCGAATTACCTAAGCTTAAACAACAATTGTCACAATTAGACTTACAAAAAGTTCCCTTAATTGTCGAAACGATGCTCGACTTTGAGCGTGAGCTATCATTAGTTGCAGTGCGTAGTAGCGAGGGTCATATTGCTTATTACCCGCTTGCAGAGAACTTACACTACAAGGGTCAGTTACATGTATCTATTGCCCCGGCTCCAAACGTAGACACAGCCCTTAATCAGCAGGCGCAAGAGATATTCAATAAGTTAGCCAAGTCTCTTGATTATGTTGGGGTATTAGCGGTTGAATTTTTTCAGATGGGCCAGCAGTTATTGGTTAACGAAATCGCACCACGGGTTCATAACTCAGGGCACTGGACCATGCAAGGTGCAGATACTTGCCAGTTTGAAAACCATCTCAGAGCCGTCAGAGGCTTACCTCTGGGCTCGACTAAAATCACCTCACCTACCGCTATGATCAACATCATAGGTTGCAAAGCTTTCGCGCGGGACATGCTCAGTATTCCTGGTTGCCATTTGCATTGGTATGGTAAAACTTCACGTAAAAAGCGTAAAATGGGACACTTTAATTTATGCGCAGATAGTTATGCTGAACTAGGTAAAACTATGCAGGCTTTGGCGGAATACTTACCCACAGAGCACTTTCCCATGCTTAAAGACGAGGCAGCTAGGTTGGTTAAACTTTAAGCGCTGGATTAAAAGAAATTTTTATTCGATTGACAACGTATATATTACGAATACAATGCCACTCGCTTTAGGGGCTAGCTGTTAGTAAGTAATTTACTAGCGACCCAATAGCAGCGTTACCTTGTAAGATTTACCCTGTGTGCCGACTTAGCTCAGTTGGTAGAGCAACTGACTTGTAATCAGTAGGTCACCAGTTCGACTCCGGTAGTCGGCACCATTTTATCTTTCAATGTTTATCAAATTCACATTGTAATCAGCAGCTAAGCCTCATAGCAGTTCGACCCCGGTAGTCGGCACCATTCTTACCAGGGCTTTACTTAAGTTAACTTGTAATCAGTAGCTAGGCCTCATAGCAGTTCGACTCCGGTAGTCGGCACCATTCTTACCAGGGCTTTACTTAAGTTAACTTGTAATCAGTAGCTAGGCCTCATAGCAGCTCGACTCCGGTAGTCGGCACCATTCTCACCAGCGCTTTACTTAAGTTAACCTGTAACCAGTAGCTAAGTCTCATAGCAGTTCAACTCCAGTAGTCGGCACCATCCTTTTCTTTATTGAGAAGAGACACAACCTTAACATTACTATTAAGGTCTTTTTTCTGAGTTCTTTTAGCCAGTAGCATCATCTACTCTTAATCTGTATTTAGCTTTTACAAAATATGCTTAACCAATCTTAGTAGTGCCGCTATTTGTGACTGTTTGTAACTATTCGCAGCTACTTGTAATTACTGCTCAGAAGAAACGTACTAAGATGATATTAAAATTGAAAGGTGGGATTATCATCACCTGCAATTATTTCTTCATCCCAGACACCCTCGCCCATTCCCCGTCTATCATAATGGGTTCCATATCAAAATCCTGACTGTATAAGTCGTTGATTTCTTGGGCTTGGCTACCTAAAATTCCTGAAAGCACCAATTTACCACCCGTTTTACAATATGCGGTGATGACCGTTCTTAGTTCACGTAATGGCGCAGCCAGTATATTAGCTAATACCACGTCAGCCTGTAGGTCAGGTTGATGTTCTGGTAAGTACAGTTCAATTTTTTCACCTATATCATTGCGATTAGCATTATCTTGACTGGCTGATAAAGCTTGAGGATCGATATCGATGCCTATAACGCGCTTAGCACCTAGTTTAAGTGCTGCTATACCCAATATCCCTGAACCACAACCAAAATCAACCACGGTTGCTTCAGACAGCTCTAAACAGTCTAACCATCTTAGGCACAGACTAGTTGTTTGATGCGTGCCAGTACCAAAGGCTAATCCAGGATCGAGCATTACATTCACTGCATTGGGATCGGGTACATCACACCAGCTAGGACAAACCCACAAACGTTCACCAAACTGCATAGGATGAAAATTTACCATCCATTCTCGTTCCCAATCTTTGTCTTCTAGTTGGTCTAATTTGTAGTTGAAGTTTTTACCTAACAACTTGGACTTGCTCAGTTGGCTAATAACTCGCGACATATCGTGTCCTGCATCATACAAACCAGCAATTTGGGTATCTGGCCACAGCATCACTTCACCAGGTTTAGGCTCATACATGGGGGTATCTTTAGCATCCACAAAAGTCACAGCTTGTGCGCCATTAGCTGCTAACATTTCGCCAATTTGCTCAGCATATTCTGCTTGGCTATTTATTTTTAATTGGATCCAAGGCATTAACAAACTCACTATTAGAAATTTTGCTGAGTATAACATTAGCAAACCTGAGATTAGTTAAATGATCAGGCATAAAAAAAGAGCGGCAAGCGCTCTTTTTGTGAATAGATGTACTGATTATGACAAATTAATGTCCACCCAGACCTAGTTTTTTCTCCAGATAATGAATGTTTGCGCCACCAGCAGCGAAGTTTTCATCAGCCATGATGCTTTTTTGCAAATCAACGTTAGTTTTAATTCCGCCAATGACTAACTCGTCCAATGCGTGGCGCATTCTGGCAATAGCTACTTCTCTAGTCTCACCATAAGTGATCAGCTTGCCAATCATCGAATCATAGTAAGGTGGCACAACATAGTCAGTGTATATATGTGAATCCCACCTCACACCCAATCCACCGGGAGAATGAAATTTAGTAATCTTACCTGGACTAGGAATAAAGGTTTTTGAGTCCTCGGCATTGATGCGACATTCAATCGCATGACCTTTCACTTGTACCTGATCTTGAGTTATAGATAGCTTTTGTCCAGCGGCTACTCTCAGTTGCTCTTTAATTAAGTCTATACCTGTAATCATCTCTGACACCGGATGCTCAACTTGAATACGAGTGTTCATTTCAATGAAATAAAATTCGTTATCCTCGAATAAAAACTCAAAAGTACCTGCACCACGATAATTGATATCTACACAGGCTTGGCAACATCTAGCTCCTATTGCGGCGCGCATTTCTGGAGTAATGCCGGGGGCTGGAGCTTCTTCTACTACTTTTTGGTGACGACGCTGCATAGAACAGTCGCGCTCACCTAGATGAATAGCGCTTCCTTGGCCATCTGCCAATATTTGAATTTCAACATGACGAGGGTTTTCAAGGAATTTTTCCATATACACGACATCATTGTTAAACGCCGCGCCAGCTTCACTTTTTGTCATGGCAATAGATGAAATAAGCTCATCTTCACTACGCACTACGCGCATACCACGACCGCCACCACCACCGGCAGCTTTAATAATAATGGGATAGCCAATACCCTTAGCAATTTTTTTATTTCGTGCTTCGTTTTCGCCCAATGGTCCGTCAGATCCAGGAACACAAGGTACGCCAGCACTTTTCATCGATCTGATAGCTGAAACTTTGTCACCCATTAAATTAATGGTGTCAGCTGTTGGGCCAATAAAGGTAAAACCGCTTCTCTCGACAGCTTCAGCAAAGCCTGCGTTTTCTGCTAAAAAGCCATAACCAGGGTGAATAGCATCTGCATTTGTTATTTCAGCAGCCGCGATGATCCGTGGAATATTAAGATAGCTTTCTGTGGCTGAAGCTTTACCGATACAAATCGTTTCATCAGCTAGCAACACATGTTTGAGTGACTCGTCGGCAGTCGAATGCACTGCCACAGTCTTAATGCCTAACTCTTTACAGGCACGCAAAATTCGCAGCGCTATTTCACCACGGTTTGCAATGAGGACTTTTTTTAACATTGTCATAGACCTCTTATTCAATCACAAACATAGGTTGGTCAAATTCTACAGGATCCTGATTTTCAACTAAAATTCGTTTCACCACACCGCTTTTATCAGACTCAATTTGATTCATCATTTTCATCGCTTCAATAATACAAAGCGTGTCGCCAATATTAACTTTTTGGCCTACTTCTGCGAAAGATTTAACGCCCGGAGATGAAGAACGATAAAAAGTACCTACCATCGGCGAACACATAATGTGACCACTCTCCACTGGCGCTGCTTCAACAACACTTTCAGTAGGAGCCACTGCTGCAATGGGAGCGGCTGCTAATTGTGGTTGTGGTGCATATTGCATAGGTAGCGCTACTTGAGCGCTTGCACTAACTCCACGGTGTATACGAACTGACTCTTCTCCTTCAGTGATTTCTAGCTCAGATATACCAGACTCTTCCACTAGCTCAATCAATTTTTTAATTTTACGTATATCCATTTTTTTCTCTCTAATTAGTTAATCGACAAATAATTTTTGCGGATGTTTATTTAGTTAAATACTGTTTAGCCGCCGCTACGGCGAATTCGTAACCTTGTGCGCCTAGTCCACAGATCACCCCTTGGGCAATATCAGATAGGTAGGAATGCTGTCTGAACACTTCTCTGGCGTGTACATTGGATAAATGTACTTCGATAAAAGGGATGGATACACTTAACAGTGCATCTCTCAATGCAACACTGGTATGGGTGAAAGCGCCGGGGTTGATGATAATAAAATCTATTTTTTCAAAGGCACTGTGGATCGTATCGATTAACTCATGTTCTGCATTTGACTGCATATGAGTTAAACTTATACCTATTGAAGAGGCATAGCTGCTTAAGTTACTAACAATCTGCTGTAGGTTTTGCGAGCCGTAAGTTGCAGGTTCACGCTTACCCAACATGTTTAAGTTTGGTCCATTAATAACTAATACTTTCACTGGCCTACCATTTTAATAAGAAATGAATTTATTCAATGTTTATCAATATGAAAAACATTATCTCAGTAGTTTTTTTGTTTCGCTTTTTGTTTCGGTTTTTGTTTCGCTTTTTTTTTCATTAAGAGTGCTAAAAAAGCGTTATAAATTCTCAATAAGCGCACAATAACTTAAATTATTGACCCATTATAGAGAGCAAATAGAAATTAGCAGCAAAATACTGGTCTTATCAGCGAAGATTGCCGCTAAGTTATCGTATTTTTAGGTTTCTACTTGGGTGTTATGTCTTAATAAAACTATATTTTAGTAAAACTATATCTCAATAAAAATATGCCTCAACAAAGGCATACCTTGATAAATAAGAGAGCTTTCTGATTTGAACTACATCGCCCACATTCATATTGGCTCACACACAAAAACAAATTTATTGGGAAATTTTCTTGGAGATTTTGTTAAAGGCAGTCAGCTGCAGTACTTACCTTTTGAAATTGAGCAGGGGATCCGTTTACACCGAAGCATCGACGTATTCACAGATTCGCATCCTCTGATAATTGAATTGAAGCAATGTTTTCCAATGGATATTCGCAGAATGGCTGGGGTGGTTATTGATATCTATTTTGATTACCTACTGATGCAAGCATGGAAAAAGTATTCTAAGGTCCATTTTAATATTATATTCGCTGAATTTTATCAACAGCTCGAACAATTTTCGCTACCTGGCAATACACATTTTAGTCAGCAGGCCGAGCGCTTAAAAAGTCATCGGTGGTTACATCAATATATGAATATTGAAACCTGTTTTCGCGCATTTTTGAGTATTGAGAATCGCTTAAGGAATAAAATTATATTTGCTCACAAAGCGCAACTTTTTTTACTGCAACATAACGAGCAACTTGAGTCTAGCTTTCAACAGTTTTATCCTGAATGCCTCGACCACGGACAAAAATTTATTCAAAACTACGGTACTAATAATAGTTCCAACGATAACACCAACAATAATTGTGAGAAATAATAATGGCCGTACACGAAATTTATCATCCGTTGATCCAACACAAAATAGGCTTAATGCGCGAACAAGGCATTAGCAGTAAAGATTTTAGAGAATTAGCCAGTGAAGTGGGTAATTTATTAACTTATGAAGCGACTAGAAATTTACAAACTGAAGATGTTGAAACTACCGCTTGGGATGGGCAAAAAATAACAATTAAAAAGATTAAGGGTAAAAAAATAACAGTCGTACCTATTTTACGTGCTGGGTTAGGTATGTTGGACGGTGTACTGAGGCTTGTTCCTAACGCAAAAATTAGTGTGGTGGGTTTATATCGTGATGAAAAAACCCTACAGCCAGTGGCCTATTTCGATAAAGTGGTTAAGGATGCAGCAAAACGCACCGCGCTAATTGTAGACCCAATGCTAGCTACAGGTGGCACTCTTATCGCCACTATTGATTTACTTAAACAAAAAGGTTGTAAGCATATTATGGGACTATTTTTAGTTGCTGCACCAGAAGGCTTGAAGGCAGTGCAAGATGCACACCCTGATGTAGAGATTTATACCGCGGCAATAGATGAAAAACTCGATGAACATGGTTATATATTACCAGGGCTCGGTGATGCTGGTGATAAAATTTTTGGTACTCGGTAAATCTGTCGTTACTGATTATCGTTTCAAGTGTGGCCAAAAGTAATCGTTACTGCAAAGTATTAAGTTTTGTGAAATAACAGATATAACGGTGTACAACGTGACTTGTTTTTAAATCGTACGGCGTGAAAGAACAAAATTACTCAACAAATCAATTTTTTCAATATAGCTGTGTAATTCGGATACTAATCAGGGCGCTGTGACCCGTTGCAACACTTAACTACTAGTATACAGTTACAGTGGGGGTGTCTAAGTTCTTTATGCCTATTACTGAAACAGCTGTTGCTACAAGATTTTTTTATCACAGGGCCAATTTATTAAACTATTTGTTTGTTATTTTTTGTTTTTTCACGACGCACTTTCAGTATTGCGTGTGCTAATTACCCGAGCGCAGTAGAGCTAAGGGTAATCAGCACATACGATTTAGCTATAAGAAAAGCTAGTCCTTAGATGCTAAATGAAACAACAAAACCCAGTTATTTAGCAAATATACTATTTACATGCTGGGCAAAAGGCGCAGCACGCATAAAGCCTGAGACTCTAGCTGAGCTAATTTCCTGCCCTTGGATATCAAAAAATAAGATAGTCGGCAAACCTAGTACTGAAAATTGCTGTTGAAATGCGATGTTAGCATCAGTATTGTCGGTTAGGTCAATTTGCATTAAAACTGAGCCGCTTAAAGCCATCACAACCTGACTATCTGGAAAGGTATATTTTTCGAACTCTTTACAAGCCACACACCAATCTGCATAGAGGTCCAACATCACGGTTTGACCTTGAGCATTGGCTTTGTCTAACGCCTGATTAAAATCTTCGATACTGCTGACTTTAATAAATTCTGGGTGGGCTAACGTTTTGACAGTTGCCCCAGCTTGAGTGCTGTTATCTATAGTGCTAACGGTTTGATAACCATAGCCTGCTGCTACAAACAACCCAATAAAAATCAAGAATGCACGAAGACCTTTGTAAAAAGTCGTTTGACTATTTTGATTCATCACATAAAAATAAGTAAAAGTAGCAAAACCAAGTAATGCCCAAGCGATGTCAGTTGCAACATGGCTAACTAAACGCTCCACGAACATAATAGCAACTGCTAACATCATAAAGCCAAACGTGACTTTGACAACGTTCATCCAATTACCCGCTTTAGGTAACAGTTTACCACCCGTAATACCAAATAAAATCAACGGGATACCCATGCCTAAACTCAGCACATACAAGGCGCTAAAACCTAACACTAAATCACCACTTTGGGCGATAAACAACAAAATTCCAGTCAACGGCGCTGTGGTACAAGGTGAAGCCACTAAACCGGATATCGCGCCCATGGCTAATACTCCCATGTAACTACCACTAGTTTGTTTGTTGCTCATCGCATTGAGCTTTTCTTGCCATGAAGAGGGTAACTGCAACTCATAAGCACCGAACATCACAACTGCCAACAACACGAAAATGACAATCAAAGCAATGAGAATAGCCGGATGTTGTAACCCAGCTTGAAACTGTACGCCCGCCGAAGCGACGATCAATCCCAATAACGAATAGGTGATTGCCATGCCTTGCACATACACCAGTGATAAAATGAAGGCCCGAGATGTGCTGATAGTTTTACCTTGGCCGATCACGATACCAGACAAAATAGGGTACATAGGAAATACACAAGGTGTAAAAGCTAAGCCGATACCTAAACCTAAAAACAGCAACAGTGTGATAAATAGACTCTGCTCACTTGATAATAAGCTGGCTAGCTCAAACTGTTCTGAAATAGAGACTTCGTTCGACTTTCCAGATACTGAAGAATTTGACTCAGTATCTGAACTTTTTATTGTTTGGTTAGACTTTGCTGCTGAAGCAGTCCCCGCTTGATTCAAATACACTTCTTTGGTGGTGGGTGGATAACACAAGCCTGCATCGGCACAACCTTGATAACGAACTTTAACTATGCCGTCTTGTATTGAAGATATTATGGGATAAATAATATCCAACTGCCCACGAAACACTTCAGATAAGCCAAAAAATTCATCTTCAACTTGTTCGGCAGCAGGAAAAATGGGTAACCCTAACTTAGCTTGTTTAACAACTGTCTTGAATTGTTTTTTGTATAAGTAATAACCGTCTGCTACTTTCCAACTCAAAGTGACTTCATCACCTTGTTGCACAAAATCAAATTGAAACGCCTCGTCTACTTGCAGAAACTCTGGTTCATCAGCAAACAGCTCAGCTAAGGGATCAGAAGTTTGCGCCATACTAACGAATGACAAAAAATAAAAACTAAGCAGCAGTACAAAATATTTAACACTCAAATTCATCAACAACACTTCTCATATTAAGGGTAACTTGAAACTATATTCATTAAACCAGCAGGCAAATGGGGCTTTACGAAACTTTAGAAGGTAGATCTTAACAAATTATTAAGATTGCACACCACTTTGTTTAAAGACCCCAACTTATACAGTCACATTTCATTTTTATACTAATTAACCTAAGTTTAAGATTAACTAGCTTCAGTGATCAAATTTGTTAGGCAAACCAAGCAACACTTTGTAACAATGCATTCATTGAATTTTTATTTTTTAATCCCAGATTAGTAGTCCACTAGTGACAAGTTAGCGGCAAAAGTTACTATAAAAGTTACTATAAAATTTAGGTATGCGTAAATTATTTAGCGTATACCCCAAATAATGAGGCACCTTTGTTTAAATTATTTTTATTATTCGCTATTTTACCTATCGTCGAAATAGCCATACTGATCAACGTTGGTGAGCAAATAGGTGGCTGGTATACTGTGGCTATCGTCATTGTCACGGCTTTTGCTGGTGCACACTTGGTCAGGCAGCAAGGGATCAGCACCTTAATGCAAGCCCAGCAAAAGATGCAAACTGGCACCATGCCAGGTCAAGAAATGGCTGAGGGTTTATTATTGGTAATTGCGGGTGTGCTGTTAGTGACTCCCGGTTTTATCACAGATGCTATTGGCTTCTTATTGAGTTTACCCATGACTCGTCCACTTATCGCCAAAGGGTTGTTAAAAAGTTTATCTCTGAAGATGATTAACCCCTCTTTTAATCATCAATTTACTCAACAGCAACCACCACCCCATTCGACGAGTCAATCTGAAGATATCATCGAAGGTGAGTTTGAACACAAAGATAGAGCACCCAAAAGTCCAACCCTTAAGGATGACTTAAGAAAACCTAAGTAACATTAATCAGCCTAAATAATGCAAGTAATCTGAGTAATGTAAATAAATTATCCATTCAAGTCCCCTACAATTAAGCTCCAGTAATTTGCCCCAATGCTTGGATTCACGCGGTATTATAAAACCTCAGGGGAATAGTCTCAATATTTCAAATTAAGTCGCTTTAAGCTACTTTACGACGTCAACCGATAGGCTTTAATTAGAGTTATTAGTATGAGAGTTTTATTAGTCGAAGATGACCTTCAATTAGCTAGAGGTTTGCACCAGTCTCTGCGCTCAGAAGGTTTTACTGCCAATCATGTTACTGATGCGAAATCAGCGTTGTTAACCATAAAAACTGATGAATGTGACATGCTGATATTAGACCTCGGCTTACCAGATATGGATGGTCTTACGCTGCTTAAAAGTATTAGAAAAATGAGTATTAATATACCTGTATTAATACTCACTGCGAGAGACTCGATTGAGGACAAAATAAGAGGATTAGATCAAGGTGCGGACGATTACATAAGTAAACCTTTTGATGTTAACGAACTGATTGCCCGTTTACGAGTCATTGAGAGAAGGCTGGGTACAGCAACCAGTTCGGTTATTACTATTGGTGAAGTTTGCCTAGACTGCGCCTCGCATCAGTTAACTGTCGCTGACAAAATAGTTGAACTGTCACGTAAAGAATTTATGTTGTTAAAAGTGCTCTTAGAACAAGCAGGACGAATTCAATCAAGGGAACAGCTTGAGTCTAAGTTGTATGAGTGGGGGGAAGAGGTTACGAGTAATGCTGTCGAGGTACATGTTCACCATCTACGCAAAAAACTTCCAGAAACTTTCATCAGAACGATACGTGGTGTAGGTTACAGCATAAAAACCAGCCCAAATACAAGCTTCTAAATTGGCTGTGTTGCAGTTCA
>Ga0222645_100257_pt1 | contig 31163 bp, 22 predicted proteins | sample AntAcemetagen292_FD_179881 | JGI IMG/M metagenome (GOLD analysis project Ga0222645, IMG submission 179881) | Saline water microbial communities from Ace Lake, Antarctica - #292 | ecosystem: Environmental > Aquatic > Non-marine Saline and Alkaline > Saline | place: Antarctica: Ace Lake | collected...
ATTATTTAAGTTGGTTTAGGTTTATGGAAGATAACGCTGAGCATTCAGATCAAACATGGATAAAAGAGGCATTATAATATGGAGCTTCAATACCCACACTGAACTGCAACACAGCCGGGGATCTTGCATTGCTTGTTTTTCAAACTTCCGACTCATCTCTTGGAGCTGTTGAAATGAACTTCTACTGAGGTACTCATAAAAGGCAAATAAGCATGAAACGGTTAGAAATGAATAAATTAATCTAGATTTAAATTCAAACGTGTAAGGCGTTACAAGCCATTGATTATCTGGATAAAACATTAAGATACTGATGACTAAAACAAATGCGCTGAGGTGCAGTAAACCCTTGCGTATCCCTCCAAAAAATAAGGTTATGGGAGGCACAATGTAAATCCACAAAGGGCCGGTACCCGCGAGTCCACCAGTAAACACCAAGTAAATCATTAGCAACATAAGTGAGGTAGTTAATAAATTAGCTGAAAATTCATAAGGGTGGGCGAGACGTTTCGAACGAAGAGTGAGGCGCGAACTAAAGAACAGTAAGCTGGCTATCAATAATACAATACCTAATAATTTATCCTGCCTTATGAATGCACTAATACTCATTACAAGAGTGACGCTGTAACCAGCAAGACTAAATAGGTTAGTTACAAAAATCTGGCGATTTAACTGTAGATTGTTGGATTGCAATACACCATTATTTAAATAATTACGAATACGCTTTTTAAAATTCATAGACAGGAGTTAGTTATTCGGCAAAGCCGTAATATCCTTTTCAATTTGTGTTGCTAAATTTGTAATCAACGCCCTTAACTGTTCAACGGCATGGGCATATCCATCTTGTTTTAAATCCAACTCAAAAAAGAACGCATGACTCGATATCGGGGTACTTTCTAGTTTATTGAGTAAAGCATTGTTGGCCGATAACCAATATTGTCCAGAGGCAACCACAGTTGACACATCTGTAACATGAAAATGTTTTAGTGTGATGGTAATAGAAGTGGTAGCAAGTGATGCGTTGGGCGCTGTTAAGGCAACATAATTTTGCTGGCTACTGATATTCAGCTCTTGCAGTAAAGCATTATAAAATGAGGTTTGTAATTCCTCTGCCCATACATCTTGACGAGAGTAGTGCAGTTCATGTTGTCCAACCTGCATAACTAAGCTTGACTGGCGTAAGTAGTCAGCAACGTTAATTAACTGCAAAACGACGCTAGGTTTTGAGTCATCACTGGTGCGTGACACTTCATTTTCTGGGGTATGTAATAAATAGTAACGCACATTGAGTGGTTCAGATGTGCAACTACTTAATAACGCTATACACAAACACATAATCACTATCTTCATATTAGTTTACTGCTCCTTGACTACTGGTTACTTTAGCTTTAGGAATTAATCTTGGGCCGTTACCATCAGTAAAAATAAAGCTGTTGGGGGCGCTATTGAGCTGCAAAAGCAAAGGTTGTAAATCTTTTAGTGTGTTTTGTAATGACTGCATGGTGTGATTGAGTTCTTTGTAAGTCTCAGAGTCGGCTGAAAAATCTTTGCTTAAACTGGATAAGCTTTCAAGTGTGTGGGTCAAGGTGCTACTGACTTTGTCTTGACGCACAGTGGTTAATAGGCGTTCAGCAGAGCTTGCAGTGACCTGAAGTGCTTTTGCTGCCTGCGCGATTTGTAATAGGGTATTATTAGCGTTATCAGAAAGTGTTTTTAGTTTGATCTCGTTAATGTTATCTAATATAGCTGTGACCTTAGCGGTGATTTCTGAAAATTCTCCAGTCATAGTGGGAATTACCTCAAAGCCTTGCAGATTTTGAGGTTCAAAAACAACTGCATCGGGGTAATGTTGTAAATCAACAAATAAGGCACCTGTTAAAAGATTACCTGTTTTTAATGTTGCACGTAGACCTTGCTTGATCCAAAGAGTGGTTTGCTTACGAATAAATTCCAAACCAATCGTGTTGTCCGGTTGCTGCACACGACCTGGTTGAATGCTGATGACCACCGGTATGTCATAACCTTGCTCTAATAAGCCATCTTGGTCGTTATCCAAAGAGTTAATTGACAATACCTTACCCACCATTAACCCTCTGTACTCTACGGGTGCTCCAACTTGTAAACCGCGAATGGTGTCTTTCACTAAAATGACGTATTGAGCGCTTAATTTAAAACGCTCCTCTGAGGCTGAGTTATAGGAAGCATGGATATCAAAAAAGTTACGATCGTCAATGGGCTCACCTACCGCCATTCCTTCAGGAATACCAAATGTCACACCGTTAGTGAGTAGGGTTTCTAAACTCCCCGTGCTGACCGTTACGCCACTGGCATCTAGCTTCATCTGTACGCCACTAATATCCCAAAATTTAGTATTGGTAGTAAGAAGCTTATGGTATGGCGCTTCGATGAACGTGTTGTAATACACAACTCGTTCATCGAAGTTAAAATAAATGTCTTCAAATTCACCTACTTTAATGCCTTTATAAACGACCGGGTCACCTTTTTTATAGGTAAATTCGCTCTCGCTGTTTAACGTAACGTGTAATCCCGGCGTACCTGCTGGCGTGACAGGTGGAGCTGCAAGAGCAACAAACTCCTGACTCATTTGTGGTCCTCTGCCAAGCGCCATATTGATGTAAGGACCGGATAAAATAGTACCTAAGCCTGATATGCCGCTAAGTGACACCCTCGGGGAAACAATCCAAAATTGATTATCAGAACGAAGAATAGGGGCAACTTTTTTATCCATTCTAACGGTGACTGAAACACGACTTAAATCCTCGGAGAGCTTTATATCTTTGACTAATCCTATGTCGACATCACGTGTCTTAATTTTTGTTTTTCCTGCTTCAAGCCCTGTTGCCATTTTAAACTCAATCGTAATAAGCGGGCCTCGGTTACTCCATTGGTAATACACCATCCACACACCAATAAGAAAGGCGACAATAGGTACTAGCCAAATTTTTGATATTGTTCTGACAGGCTTTACTAAGGCTTCTTCAGGAAGAGCCAACGGTTGTGGTTCTTGGCTCATACTAGTTCTTCTCCACCTTTTAATTCTTTCAATTCTTTCAATTCTTTCAATTCTTTCAATTTTTCTAATCGTTTTAGGTCTTCTGATTTTTCTGGCTCATACCATATGAGTCTTGAATCAAAGGACATCGCTGCAAGCATAGTGCAAATTACCATGCCACAAAAAGCCAGTACTGCATGACCCGGTAATACATACATAATATTGCCTAGCTGGATTAAACTGACCAACACTGCCACCACAAACACATCAATCATAGACCAGCGGCCTACAAATTCAGTGATACGGTACCAAAATATCCTTTCACTATTGGCATGTTGATGTTGCGTTTGCACAGAATAATTTAACCAACATAAAATAATAATTTTTGCTATCGGAATAAATAGGCTGGCGATAAAAATAATAATGGCTATTGGGTATGAGCCTGTTTTCCAAAGCAATATAACACCACCTAAGATAGTGCTGGGCTGCTCGCTTCCCAACATACTGGTATGCATTATTGGTAATATATTTGCTGGAATATACAACAATACTGAGGTGAGTAATAAAGCCCAAGTGGTTTGAATGCTATGACTAGGATCAATAGGTTTGTACTCTTCTTGTACTTCATTACTGAGTAATAGTTTGAGTTGATATTTGTCAACATACAATAGTGTGATCGTCATCGATACGGTGAAAAGTAGATAAGCATAAAATGACAGTCCTAATCCAATGTCTGCCATGGAAATAATTTTAACTAGGCTTACTAATACACCAATTAAAAATATTTCAGCCATAGTCCAAGGAAGTAACCTAAATAACGTTGTTATTACCCACTCAGCTTTCTTAGGGCGTCGACCTAAGCTTAGTGGTAGCAATACATATAATAAACCAAGCAGCACAAAAGCGGGCAAGATTAATACGACTACCACTTGTACTAACGCAAGCAACGCATAGCCTTTTTCAACTAAAATCCAAAGGCTACCGAGCACATCAATGGATTGATACTGGCCATTAGCGCTGAATGACAAAAAATTAAACGCTAAAGATGCGCCCAAAAATATAAGTGAAGTGATTGCCAATGCGACAATACGTTGTGAAGCATTATGATGATAGACCGTTAACTGCAACCCACATCGTGGGCACACTGCCGACTGCTTATGAGTCAACGAGGGTAACTTCATTCGGTAGTCACACTCATGACATAACACAGTGCGTGGTTTCGAGTTTGTGACGTTTGTTTTGACTATTTCGATAGTTTTAATGGTTTCACTCTACAGCATAGTGTTAATGCAATAAATATTACGCCAGTTATTAAACATCAATTCTGCGTAAGATACAGCTCTATTAAATAAATAATAGGTACTATTACGTTTTTAATGCTTGGCTTCGCGCATTTATAAATACGTCTACCGAATGCCTAATATCTTGTTCGGTTGTCGCCCAAGAACAAAGGCTAATACGTATAACACTTTTTTTATTCCAGACCGAGCCACCACACCAACATTCACCCGATTGCTGCACTAAAGACAAGGTTTTTTGAGTCAGCTGTTCTGTTGCACAGCTAATTATGATTTGATTAAATACCACTTCATTTAATATTGTGAAGCCGTTATCTGTTAATAGATTAGCAAAAAGCTGCGCATGGTTATGTAGTTGTTCAACTAGCTGGGCTATGCCAGCACGACCCAGGTATTTCATGGCTGCCCAGAGTTCGATGGCTCTGGCACGTTTGGACATTTCAGGAGTGTATAATAACCCATCCCGTTGCTCACTGAGTTGGATATAGCTACCTTGTTGATGTAAAGCGCTGGTTAAGGCTGTGGGGTCTTTGCATAGCACAATGCCACAATCATAAGGGGTGTTAAGAGTTTTATGTGCATCGACTGACCATGAGTCAGCTAACTCCATCCCCTTGACTTGTATATCAAACATGTTGGATGCTTTAGCCCACAATCCAAATGCTCCATCTATGTGTACCCAAGCTTGTGCTTTGTTTGCCAATTGACATAGTCTAGTGAAGTCATCAAATGCCCCCGAATTTACGTTACCTGCTTGCAGTACTAAAATACAACTCTGATCTAGTTTAGGTAGCTTTTCAACTATCATCCGACCTTGGGCATCACAATCGACCCATTCAATTGATGCCTGTCCAAAACCTAACAAACTGATGGATTTAGCCACAGTACCGTGAGTTTGTTTACCTAATATTAAGCGAATTTTTGGAGCGCCAAATAGACCTTGTTGGTTAACATCCCAGCCTAACCTTTGCAGTTGACGAAATCTTGCCGCTGCTAGCCCTGATAAAGTGGCAATGGATGTACCGCTGACAAATCCTGCGACAGTATTTTCAGGTAGCTCAAATAGTTGCTTAAGCCAACTTTGACAAACACTTTCTAACTTAGAAGCGATAGGTGACATCACATACAAGGCTGCATTTTGATCCCATACATCAGACAACCACTTGGTGGCTAAAGTTACAGGTAGGGCATTACCGTTTACAAAACCAAAATAACGGCCTCCAGTCTGGGCAACCGTATTAACTGAGCCAACGGTGTCAAGTAGCTCCAATAATATGGCCGGTTCACTACTTGTTTCAGGTAATGGCTCATCAAAAATAGCCAGTTTCTGAAGATCGTCTTGACTAGGAAATACTCGCTGCTTTGGAATATTGTCTATGTACTCAAACGCAGCTTGCTGCGCTTGTGTAAGCAGTGTTTTACTATTTTGCTGTTTAAACAATTCATTTTGCAGTTTGTTTATCATTGACTTTGGCTCCTTTAGTTCCAAGAGTATTATGACGTTTATAGCCGTGTTGTGACAGCCACAAATATTTGGGTCTAGATACACAATTTACCCCCTGCAATAGACTCAGCCGACAAATTCCTTTACATAATTAAAGTTGCAATAAGATTTATTTATCTTTTAAATGAACAAAATAGGGTACTTGGATATTGAGTACCGATATTTTTGTAATTCGTAATATGACAATAGTTGGAACATTAATGAAAAAAACAACAAGAAAAACAATAATAAAAACAACGAAAAAGACAATAATAAGTGCTGCTATTGCTTCAGTATTCTTACTAAGTGCTTGCGGTAAAAAAAATGAACAAGAACAGAAACAAGAGCAAGAAAAAATTAACGTAGCTGAAAAAACAGTCAGTACTGACATGTTAAAAGGCTCAGCAGAGTTGGGTAGCTTCGGCGTTGAACTTAATGCCAGAGACGAGTCTGTTAGGCCAGGCGATGATTTTTTTAAATATGCTGGGGGGACCTGGTACAAAAACTTTGAAATGCCCAGTGACAAAACTCGTTTTGGTGCATTCGATAAGTTAGCAGAACGTAGCGAAACACAAATTAAAGAATTAGTAGAAGAAATAAGTAAGGCAACAAATTTAAATCCTGAGCAACAAATGATTGCAGATTTTTATACCGCTTACATGGACATAGATACGGCTAATGCTAAAGGCCTTGCACCTATCGCTTCAACATTACAAAAAATTAGTAATATTGAAAATAAACAGGCTTTAACGGCTGCATTTGGTAGCGCTTGGTTAGATGGTTCAAATAGTCCTATTTATGGTGGTATGGGGTTTAACCGCTTAGACCCTGATCAATACGAAATGTCAGTAGGAGTGGGTGGCTTAGGTTTGCCAGACCGTTCATATTACCTCGAAGATTCGCCACGTTTCATAGACATTCGCAATGCTTATGTAGCGCACATCGAAAAAATGTTAAGTTTTGCCAAGGTTGCAGATGCCGCTGCAAAAGCTCAGCAGATATTGGTATTAGAAACCAAAATTGCTGAAGTACAATGGCCTCGTGAAAAGCGTCGCGATCGTGACCTTTCACTAAACCAAATAGAGCGTAAAGAGTTAACTGATGTTTATGCAGGGTTTGATTGGGACACCTATTTTGCCGAGACTGATTACACCATACCTCACCTAAATGTTTCGCAACCACAGCCTCTCAAAGACGTGATCAAAGTCATTAGCGAACAGCCGCTTGGAGTATGGAAAGATTATATGACTTACCATACTATTTCTAACCATGCGTCACTGTTATCTGATGATGTGTTTACCGCTAATTTTGAGTTTTTTGGTAAAACCTTAAACGGTCAACAAGAGCCGCGTCCTCGTTGGAAGCGCGCTATCGCTGCCATGTCGGGCACCCAATCACTTGGCTTTGCTATCGGTAAAACTTATGTAGAAAGACATTTTCCTGCTAGTTCAAAATCACAAATGGCTGCTTTAGTTGAGAATTTACGTCAAGCTTTGGGTGAACGTATCCAAGGCTTAGACTGGATGGGAGCCGATACCAAGGTGAATGCTCAAGCCAAGCTTGCTGCTTTTGTTCCCAAAATTGGCTATCCAGACGAATGGCAAAGTTTTGATGGCTTAGAGATAAAAGCAGATGATCTGCTAGGAAATATTGTACGTTTACGTGAATTTTTCCGAGCAGACAGTGTAACCAAAGAGTTAGAGAAAACAGATCGTAACCGCTGGGGAATGGCGCCACAGCGAGTGAACGCTTATTACAACAGCTCATTCAACGAAATCGTATTCCCGGCGGCTATTTTACAACCGCCGTTTTTTGACCCTAATGCCGATGCGGCAGTTAACTATGGTGGTATTGGCGCAGTTATTGGCCACGAGATGGGGCATGGTTTTGATGACCAAGGCTCTAAATCAGACGCTAATGGTATTCAGCAAAACTGGTGGACTGACCAAGACAGAGCCGCATTTGAGATTAAAGCGGATGCACTGGCTGCACAATATGACGCTTATGAGCCAATTGAAGGTAACTTTGTTAATGGTCGTAATAGTTTAGGTGAAAATATTGGTGATGTGGGTGGTTTGTCGATGGCTTATCATGCTTACAAACTTAGCTTAAATGGTAAGGAAGCACCCGTTATTGATGGCGTCACAGGTGATCAACGCTTCTTCTTAGCTTGGGCACAGGTATGGCGTGAAAAGCGCACTGAGCAGAGCATGTTGTCACAATTAAAAGGGGGAACGCACGCTCCGGGCCGTTATCGCGCCTTAGCACCACGTAATCACGACGCTTGGTATGAAGCTTTTAACGTACAACCTGAAGATGCTCTTTACTTAGCGCCACAAGACCGCGTACGTATATGGTAAAGGTAAGTTAAGACTAATGAATGGGCTTCAATCAACCGGAGCTAATTCATTTATTATTAAATTAATCTCAATAATAAGGGCGCTTTGTGCGCCCTTATTTTTTAAACTTTTGAAGGAGTGATTAAATATTTTTCACCAGTCTTTTTAGCGTTGTATTTGTGAATAGTTTCAGGCTGCATAGCCTCGATGAAGCTAAGTTCTTTGGTAAAAGAAGAAGCAAACGTGGTACTGATTTCATCAGCCACTTTTTTATGCAGCTCAGCCACTTGAGTAGGGGCTAATTTACCTAAGAAGCGCATCAGTAGCCACCCGCCTATTCCCCATGTCATACCATAAGCACGGTTCAGTGTGGTTGGAGAAAAGTCTAAACCACCGTAGATGTATACTTGCTTATTGGCTTGCGAACCATAGGTATTAAAACCGACCGCGTCTTTACTACCCACCGCTTCCATTGCAGTCAATATATCGCTAACCAAGTCACCACCACCAATGGCATCAAAAGCAAGGGTGGCACCTGTTGCTGCAATAGCTTGATACAGATCAGTTTTAAAGGTGGGACTTGAAGAATCGCAAATATGCGTAGCGCCAATCTCTTTAAGTATGTCGGTCTGCTGTTGATTTCGCACGACATTCACCAAGGGTACGTTTTCTGCTAGGCAAATTTTATTGAGCATTTGGCCTAGTGCTGAGGCAGCAGCGGTATGCACTAAACCAGAGTGTCCTTCCATGCGCATAGTTTCAACCATACCCAATGCCGTTAATGGGTTCACAAAAGAGGAGGCGGCATCTTTAGCAGTAGTGCCTTCGTTATGTACAATACAAGCTTGCATAGGCACACAACAATATTCACTGTACACAGCTCCTGATAACACGCCGACTGTTTTACCTAATAAAGCCTGTGCAGCAGGATGCTCACCTGCCGCGACTACCACACCAGCGCCTTCATTACCGATGGGTAATACTTGATCCAAACGTGACTTAATACGAGGCAATATGCCCTTGTGAACAGGTGCTGTCATGACTTTGTTGTGTGCATCATAACTTGCTTCCGCTAAATTAGCAGGACCAAACATTGGCCACATATCTGAGGGGTTGATAGGGGCGGCTTCAATACGAACGATGACCTCATGTGCTTTTGGGAGCGGCACATCACGTTCAATGAGGGATACGTTAAGCTGTCCATCTGATGTTATTTGGGTAAAAAGTTGTTTTGATGTTTTCATTGTTATTTTTCTCTCGTTTAGACATGTGAGCATAAAGTTAACCGAATACGTTCATTTGCACCATTTTAATGATGAACATAGCCCAATAATTATTATGTATGGAAATGTTATGTTAATAATTATTGGACTCAATACTTTGATATCACTGATAAGAAAAATCTATTTACCGACCTATCCGAGTTATAAAATTAATTACAGCTCGCCATCACTTTATACTTGATTATGCTTTGTACTCCTTGTTTGCTGCGTTAAATAGTGACGTGACTAAAGATAAATTAATCATAATTTATGTGAGCACAAAAAAAAGCCACCTTAATAAATTAAGATGGCTTTTTTGAAATGTAGCCTACTTTAATAACTGGCATTACCTGGTGTTCTTGGAAAAGCAATCACATCGCGGACATTCTGCATACCTGTTACATACGCCACTAAACGTTCGAAGCCTAAGCCAAAACCAGCATGGGGAACCGTACCGTACTTACGTAAGTCTCGGTACCAGCTGTAATCTTCTTGGTTAAGGTTCATTTCAGCTAAACGCCGGTCGAATACGTCAAGACGTTCCTCACGTTGTGAACCACCAATAATTTCACCAATACCTGGCGCTAATACGTCCATGGCGGCGACAGTTTTGCCATCGTCATTAATACGCATGTAAAAGGCTTTTATGTCTTTTGGGTAGTTTTGCATGATGATAGGCGCGCCTACATGCTCTTCTGCCAAATAACGTTCGTGTTCTGAAGACAAATCTACACCCCAGCTAACAGGGAACTCAAACTTTTTACCACAGTTTAGTAAGATTTCAATGGCATCGGTGTAATCCATACGTACAAAATCTTGATCGATAACTTTTTCTAAACGAGATATCGCTTCTTTATTAATACGCTCTGCAAAAAATGCCATGTCGTCTGGGCGTTCTGCTAACACCGCTTTGAATACGTATTTCAACAAGTCTTCAGATAGCTGGGCTATGTCTGCTAAGTCAGCAAAGGCTACTTCAGGTTCAATCATCCAAAATTCAGCTAAGTGGCGACTTGTATTGGAATTTTCAGCTCTAAAAGTAGGGCCAAAAGTATAAATTTTTGACATGGCGGTGGCGTAGGTTTCGCCGTTTAGCTGACCGGATACCGTTAAGAAAGTTTCTTTACCAAAAAAGTCTTGGCTGTAATCCACTTTACCTGATTCAGTTTTAGGAACGTTTTGCATGTCTAAAGTTGATACTCTAAACATCTCTCCAGCGCCTTCGGTATCGCTAGCAGTTAATATTGGAGTACTTACCCAACAATAACCCTGTTCATAGAAAAAACGATGAATCGCTTGAGATAAACAGTTACGCACACGGGTAACTGCGCCGCCTACGTTAGTACGTGCACGTAGGTGTGCATGTTCACGTAAATACTCCAAGCTATGACGTTTAGGTGCCATAGGATAAGTGTCTGGATTTTCCACCCAACCCATTATCTGTACTGTAGTTGCTTCAATTTCTAAAGACTGACCTTGACCCAGTGATTCTTTCAACGAGCCTGTTACTATTAACGAACAGCTAGTGGTCAGCTTTTGAATATCTGAATAATTTTCAATAGAATTAAGTGCAATCACTTGAATAGGATCGAAACAACTACCGTCGTGTAGGGCGATAAAAGACAAACCTGCTTTTGAATCACGGCGAGTACGAACCCACCCTTTGACTGTAACTTGGTCGCCAACTGAATATTTACCGGCAAAAATGTCTGCCACCGGGGCGTGTGCCATGTACTTCTCTCCACTTGTGTTTATATATTTAAGGCCTTTCGACTTCTCATATTTATTATACTTAGAATGTTTGTAATGGCCGTTTTAGGTATTACTAAGGCATTTTTGTTAAAACTAGACTCATAAAAACTTAAATCTATATCTAAAAAGAGTCACAAAAGAATAACAAAATAAATTCATACATTTGATATTAATTGAAAACACCACAATGTTACTACACTTATGTATTTAGTTTACTTAGCAATTTTTGCAAAGTGCGTAATCTTACTTAGGCAGCACCTAGACTTAAACAAATCAACCCAAAGATGACCCTCGCTTATACGACTAACTATCAATGAAGCAAACACAACCAGTTATTCAATATTTAGCCCAGAAAACTTATTTTTGTGCGTATCAAACTTGCCGCTATATCAAGTAAGCTTCCGATATCGTCGATGCACTTCAAGGTTACATTTAAGGAATATAAAGTGGGTTTAATTACGATAATTTAGATACTTGTTATGGGAATACGAACAGTGTGTAATAAGAACAACGCGGAATAAATTTGCAGATGCTTCTCCAATACTTTGCTATGGTGGAAAAATATTCTAATAAATACTAATTATGTAATATTAAAAATTATGGATAAACTAGATAGAGAAATACTTAGATTGCTACAAAGAGATGCAACTCAATCGGTAGCTGACATTGCAGAGCAAATAGGTTTAAGCACAACGCCCTGTTGGCGGCGGATCCAATCTTTAGAAAAACAAGGCATCATTGATAAACGTGTAGCTTTGCTAAGTCCTGAAAAAATAGGCTTAGGTATGACAGTATTTGTGCAAGTCAAAGCAGCAAAACATGATTCCGTTTGGTTAAAAGCGTTTGCTGAGCATGCCGCAAACATTGAACAAGTTATCGAATTTTACCGCATGAGCGGTGAATATGATTATATGCTCAAGGTTGTGGTCGCAGATATGCAAGCCTTTGACGTATTTTATAAAAAATTAGTTGCTGGTGTCGATTTGTCTGATGTGACATCAAGTTTTGCGATGGAACAAATCAAGTACACTACTGCTTTACCTGTATAGTGTTTTACGCCTGAACTTGTCGCTCATTTTAAGTTCATTCAAAGTAAAATCAAATCAAGTAAAATCAAGTAAAATAAAATCAAGTAAAACGCGTTCTTAAAATAAGGTTTCTGTATGCACTGGTATTCCATTTTACCCCCTACTATTGCCATTATTGTTGTGTTTTGGCGCAAAGAAGTCATTTTGGCCTTAGTAGCAGCAATATTATCTGCGGAATGGTTACTCGCTTATCAAAATAAAACTGAGGTGTTATTTACTGGCACCATTGGTGCGATCGAGCGGGTAATAGAGGTTATAGTTGCAGCGGGTAATACTCGAATTTTACTGTTTAGCTTACTAATTGGAGCTTTGCTAGCTTATATGCGGTATTCGGGTGGAGTGACAGCAACAGTCGAGATGTTGATTAACAAAGGTGTCGCTAAAAGCAAAAAACAAGTGGGTTTACTTACTATGTTTACCGGTGTCGTAGTCTTTATTGAATCTAACCTTAGCGTTTTGGCTTCTGGTATTTTAGCACGCGGATTGTTTGATAAATTTAAAATGAGTCGCGCTAGGTTAGCTTATGTTATTGACAGTACTAGCGCGCCTATTTGTATCCTTATTTTACTTAATGGCTGGGGAGCATTTATTCTGGCTCTTCTGAGTAATTATGAATTTGAGCAAAGTGCGGTATCTATTTTATGGGGCACCATTCCTCTTAATTTTTATGCGATTATTGCCTTAGTTTTAGTGTTGTATACGATATTAGCTGACAAAGTGCATGGGCCAATGAAAGAAGCTGATAAAGAGTTAGCTCAACTTGACGGGGAGCAAGTGGCCGTTGCTGCGACTAAAGCACGTTTTATGCTACTTCCTTTGGCAAGCATGATTTTTGCTATGATTGGCTTTATGTTATGGACAGGAGAGGGTGACTTAGCTAACGGAAATGGTAGTAAATCAGTACTTTATGCAACTGTATTTGCCTGTTTTGTCGCCTATACGTTATTGCTGAGTTCAAAAGAATACTCGCATAAACAATTGGTCGATACAGGTTTTAAAGGTATGGGTGAAATACTACCGCTGGTAACCATTGTTTTATTTTCGTTAACGCTAGGAGCAAGTTTACAAGAACTGGGTACAGGTGTTTTTGTGGCTGGCATGGTAGGGGACTATTTACCTATCAATTTGATTGTACCGGTGCTGTTCTTAGCTGGGGCCATGATGTCTTTTAGTACAGGTACCTCTTGGGGTACATTTGCGATACTTATTCCAATAGGTGTTCCGCTGATCCAAACATTAGGATTACCGCCTTCACTGGTAATAGCGGCTATTTTAGGAGGTGGAATATTTGGTGACCATTGCTCACCCATTTCTGATACCACAGCCGTATCTTCTATTGCTTCAGGTTGTGACTTATTGACCCATGTACGCACTCAAATGCCTTATGCATTATTTGGCGGTGCATTAGCTTTCGTTGGATATTTTATTGCTAGTTTAATGATGATTTAAACCCTAAGGGGAAAAATGCTTATCAATACACACACCAAATAAATCTATGGGCTAGGTATTTGTTACACTTATCAGCCTAATACTATACCCAGCGCGTTGCAGATGTTGCTCGTTATTTAGTGTGTGACTCCACACTTATCTAATTTTATTAGAGCCTACTGAAACCTGTAGTGTCTTCGTAAGTGGTTGCTCAAAATCCGGTATTGGCTGTAACAGCCTTAGAAAGCCCTATGAATTAGGGTAACCAAGCCTTATCAGGCTTCCAAGAGTCGATCCATACCGGTATTTCGCTAGCAGGCATTGGCCTTGCAATACCATACCCTTGCGCTAATTCGCAGCCTAATCGCAACAGCGCAGTACCATGTTCAATCGTTTCTACTCCTTCAGCAATCACCTCAAGCCGAAAGGCCTTTGCTAAACTAACGACACCTCGGACAATCGTCAAGTCATCCGTGTCAGTGAGCATGTTTTGTATAAAGCTTTGGTCTATTTTAATTAGGTTGGCGGGTAGACGTTTCAGATAAATGAGAGATGAATACCCCGTACCAAAGTCATCTAGTGCGAATTGCACGCCAAGTTTAATGCAAGCTTGCATAGTCGCTACAATATGATTGATATCACTTAATTCACTCGTTTCTAATATTTCTAATTCTAGCGTGTAGCGAGGTACGTCAGGGTGTGTGGCTAATAATATTTCTAGGCGCTCGATAAAATTAGCTTGCTGGAGCTGATAAGCACTGATGTTGACGCTAATAGTTAGCTTAACCCCGATATCTTGCCACTCGCTTATTTGACTCAATGCTTTATCAATAACCCATTCACCTATCTCTAAGCTAATGGGGTGATTCTCTACTATAGGTAAAAAATTTAATGGCGATACTAAACCGCGTATGGGATGTTGCCAACGGATCAGTGCTTCCACTCCTACTACTTCACCTGTAGACATGTTCACTTTAGGCTGGTGATACAAAACAAACTCACATTTATCGAGTCCTGCTCTGATATCCCTGATATTTTCGTGTTTAATATTCACTGCATCATCGTATGTGCTGTCAAATAAATGGTAGCCATTTTTACCTGCTTTCTTTGCCATATACATCGCTTGGTCAGCATGACGGATAAGAATATCGGCATCGGCATCATCTTGGGGGTAAAGTGTGACGCCGATACTGGCTGAGACCTTTAATGTCACATTCCCAACAGTGATAGGCTCTGACACAGCCAATAACAATCTTTCTAGTACTGGCTTATAATCGTCTGCATTAATCAGATCAGTGAGTACTACAATAAATTCATCCCCACCAATACGAGCCAATGTATCGACATCACGTAACGCAAAGTTCATGCGTTGGGACACGACAATAAGCAGTTCATCACCCACAGCATGACCATGGGTATCATTAACACTTTTAAAGCCATCTAAGTCCATAAACACGACAGCCAGTGAGTGATGATGACGTTGACATTGCAACATAGTTTGATTCAGTCGGTCGGCGAGTAAAGCCCGGTTAGGTAACTTGGTTAAGGTATCGTAATGAGCCATTTTCTCTAACTGAGATTGATGCTCTCTTTGTTGAGTTGTATCACTAAAGAGTGCAACATAATGGCTGATTTCACCAGCCACATCCTTTACTGCACTGACGGTGATGCTTGCAACATACTCTTCACCATTTTTACGACACCCTAATATTTCACCCACCCATTGGCCTGCAGTGTCTATTTTATCCCACATAGCCACGTAAAATTCATTTGAGTGGCGAGCTGTCTGAAATAAGTGTGGAATTTTACCAACTGCTTCTTCATGGGAATAACCAGTAATTTTAGTAAATGAGTGGTTAACGTCAATAACTTTTGTCGCAGCGTCTGTAATGACAACACCTTCGAGGGCATGAATAAAAACACTAGCGGCAAGCGTTAATTCAGCGGCACGTTTATCTTTTTCTTCGTTTTGAAAGGCAAGCTCTTCATTCACTTCTTTCAACTCAGTTGAAGCTTTTAAGATAACTTCTTGCTGCAGTCGACGATTCCAGATGATAGTAATGAGCATAATAATACTGGCAATAGCGATGATTAGCATGACTAGTTGATAATTAGTCTTTACTAGTAACTCTTTTTCCCCCCATTCGTCTAATATCTGTTGTTTTTCCGACGTACTGATACTTTCAAAAACTTTATTAATTATGGGAACCAGTATCTTAAATTCTGGTTGTATAAAAAAACTAATATCTAAACTAAATTCTGTAGCGCCTACTACCCTAAGAGTGCTGTACCCTTGTTCTGCAATTAAATAATTGGCTTGCGCTAATGGGGCAATAAAGACATCTGTTTTGCCCGAGGATAAATCTTTCAGCCCTTGTTCTGCTGAATCAACTAATTGAAAATTCTTATTAGAAAATTGCTTAATAATACTATCTGTACTTGAATAATCATCGATTAATGTGATGCGTTTGTTGAGTACATCGCTAATTTTTTCAATATACTTTTTTTCATGTCGCATGATAAAAACAAATGGACTGTTAATAAAACTATTCGTTGCTGACAGTTTTTCAAAAGGCGTGTAGAAGCTTGAAGCCGAGCCCATATTGGCTCTGTTGTTTAATAAGTGATCACGGCTTTCTTGCCAAGTTTTTGTAGGAACCAGTTCAAAGCTAACTTGTAATGTTTCAGCAATAATATCTAGGTAATGAGAAATAATACCGTTATGTTTATTTTGTATGTCAATCGATTCATAAGGCATCCAAAGAGGGTCAGAAACGAAGGTAAAGTGGTTATTATTGACTAGCCACTTTTTTTCTTCGATTGTTAATAAAACACGGGGTTTATCAGTTAACGCTGCCTTTACCACCCACTTAGTTAGCAAACTCTTCAGTTCAGTATTTTCTATATGAATAAGTGCCTTATTGATGATACCAATTAATGGCTGATAGTCGTTTCTGACTGCAATATGTAGGTTTTTGATCGGGCTTTTTGGTAAAGTTTTAAAAGGAATAATGTTGGTTACCGCTTTTTTAGTTAGATGATAATTAATCACTGCGTGTGAGTCATACAAAGCATCCACCTTATCTTCAACAATGTAATCTATTGCCTGTTGTGATGAATCAAAATAAACAAGGCGTACTTCAGGTAGCCTTTTTTTGATATCTGTTTCCATGGCGCTATTGCGCGTGATGCCTAGTCTTAGACCGTTTAATTCATCTATTTTTGTAATATTCATGTTATTACGAATGAAGAAGTAATTTAATATCTGAGTATAAGGTTCAGAAAACAGTAATGACTTTTCACGTTCTTTGGTTTTAAAAGCAGAAACCAGTAAATCTTTTTCTTTATTTTTAACTTGAGAAATGGACTTATCCCAAACATCCGTTGAATAATCGAATGTGAGCCCTGTTAATTTCGCGATAGAGAGTAACAAATCATGCCCTAGCCCATCGTGCAGGCCTTCCTCATTTTTAAATTCGATCGGGGCCCAGCCATGATCACCCGCAACTTTGATCACTTTATGTTCGTTGATCCATTGTTGTTGCTGCTGTGATAATTCAAATACGTCTTCCTCCATTGGCCAGTCATTGTCTTTTCTTATCACTGACCAAGTGTCGAATATCACTTTTCTTTCAAATGGTGTTATAGCATCAATACCTTTATTAATGATGGATATTAGTTCAGGATTATTTTTGGTCGTCGCCATTTTATAAGCAAAGTTTTCTGCGCCATCAATGGGCTTTATGGCCTTGATATTTAATATCCCATTAGAACGTAATAGATAGTTAACGGTATCAACTGAATCAAAAATCAAATCAACTTTGCCTGCTAAAAGTAGTTCAACAGCATCAGTAATATCACTTGTCGTTATAATGTTTAATTCAGGATAAGTGGCTTTTAATATTGGCTCTGCTGCGTGTTCAGCAATCATGGCCAATTTAAGCCTTTTAAAGAGGGGGTTATTTGTAGTATCTAGTGTACTTTTAGCAAAAAATGAATCGTTTGAGCGAAAGTATTCATTTGAAAAAATGAAGTGTTTATCTCTTTCTTCGGTTTGATAAATAACGGGTAGCAAATCATTTTTCTGCTGCTTGGTGCTCTCAATCGCTTGATGCCAGTTGCTGACATTAAAGTTTAGTTTCAGTCCCACTTTACTGGCTATGAGCTCCAAGAAGTCGTGACTAATACCCATATGCTCTCCTTCAATATTAACGAAGTCAATAGGGGGGAAGTTAATGTCGCCTGCAATATTGATGACTGGATTATTTGTAATCCAGGCTGCTTCTTGTTTAGTGAAGCGTAATGTTTTTTCGTTAGAAACGGTTTTAAACCATTTATTATAAATATTTCGATATTGAAGGGGGGTAATCGCGTTTAAGCCTTTTTGAATGATACTTGCTAACTCTGGATTGGCTTTATTAACAACAATGTGGATAGGTTTTTTACCTAGATGACTGGTGGACTTAAACGGGATGATACTAACAATATTTTTTGCAGCCAAGCTGTAAGAAAGAGCGCTATAAGTGTCAAATAACATGTCTGCTTTGTTATCTAATACCGCGTCAATAGCGGCGTCAAAAGTTTTCACATCGATGATAATAATATTTGGAAAATATTGTTTAATGGTATCCCTATGCGCATCATCTATGAACATAGCTACGCGCTTACCATCTAAATCGGCAAAGGAGCTGACATTTAAATTTTCTCTAATAAAAAAGTAATCTAGCGATTCAAAGTAGGGGTTTGAAAAATCAAGATAGCTTTTTCTTTCTTCTGTTTTAAAAACAGAGCCTAAAATATGGATTTCATTACTCTTTATCTTATCCAGGTTCTGTTGCCACTCATCAGCAATGACGCGGTATTTTAGGCCCGTATATTGTGAGATAAGTTTTAAATGTTCTTGGGCTATCCCTTTATAGTGACCTTGTTGATCAACAAAGTTAAAGGGCTTCCAATCAGTACTTGCGCCAACAATAATATCTTGATGGTTCGCTAACCAGCGTTGCTCTTCAATTGATAACGAAACATGTCGATATTCCTGCTCCTGTGCTTCTACTTGAGTAGATGCAAAAGTGCAGCAGATAAGAAAAGAGAAACAGAAAAAAGCACGCATAAACATTTATTCAAATACCTAAAGAAATTTAGCCTTTTGAGGCGCCGAGAACACAACATACAAATTAAGCTTAAAGCATTGTAACAATAGATAAGCTACATCATATTTTTTAATTATTATTAATAAATAGCACTGAATTCGTACTTGTTTAGGAGCTAAATATAGGCTCTTTTGCCTTCTTTGATAAATAGTTTTTTTAAAAATGTATGAAAATAAGACGCTAAAGTAAAGTCTTGTTAAGTTCCATTTACGTGTCAAAGAATCTGAAAAAGAACCTCATAATCTATGGCTGTTTACACGTAACAGCATACTCAAAACTGCTCCTTAAAATTGCTTTTTTTAGTACAAATTAATTTTCGATACAAATTAATTTGAAAATTAATCCATTAAAATGAGTTTAGCTGAAGTGAAACTTGATATCTAAAACGGTATGCTTAGCTTCAAATATTTCCATATTTCCATATTTCCATATTCACAAAGTTACAAGCTCTAAGTAGTTTTTAGCTACAAAATCTATCCCTAACTTGTAATAAAACTTAGCTCTAGTTTCGAAATGAGCCACTCAAATTACGCAGAAAAAATTGAGTGGCTAAAAAAATTGAGTGGCTAAGGGGTTAAGCTCTTTTTCAGGCAATCAAATGCACCGATAAAAACTAAGCCACAAACAATAATGCCAGATATACATCTTAAAGAAAATAGCTGAATTGCAGCAAGCGCTTACTGATTTAACTAGCAGCAATCCATGTATCATAACTAGAAAATTACAATGCAATACAGGCTAACAGGGTTTCCGCTTTGAATAAGTGACTCTTCGTGTATGCAGTAGTACGTCAAAACTTTGAAGACACTTAAAAAAGCGCTTAAAAAAGCACTTGAAAAGACATTCAAGAAAGCAACTGAAAAGGCATTCAAGGAAACAATTGAAATAAGACGCTACCGTTTCTGCTTGTGCACTTAGTTCAGTATCGGTGTCACGGATGTGGAAAACTGCGTCTGCAGTGATTGCTATTTACCTTTTATATTAGGTGCATATGCATATGCATACAGTAAATATGTATCTGGTATCAAATCTTATGCCATTTACATAGCTCTATAAAAATAAAATAATCAGATAATAAATGAGCATTGAATAGAAAGTAAAAGTTATTCACTACCCGAATGAAATTGTATTTTAGTACGTTTTGAACTGAGTCTAATCTTTTATGCACTTAGATACGAATTGAGCTGGAAAAAATTATCGGTAACCCTTATGGTTAGCGCCTATGAAGCATATAAATCTCTCCCCTTTGTTACTTATTCTAAGAACCGCGTTTTTTGGCGCAGTTTGTGTTGTCTATTCACAATCTATGTTGGCTAATGAAGCAGATGATTTTATTCAAAGTATTCAAGTTGCCACTTTTGACTGTCCAGATGACCAATTTATGCCTCAAGTGGACGAATATTTGAAGCAGGGTGATGTTTCACCAGAACAGCTTATCAGGATAAAAGTACACAAAGCCCATTGGCTGATCTGTGTTGGTAAAAGCGCTCAAGCACAAATTATACTTGAAAGCTTGTTATCTGACGATAACACGAAAAAAAGCGCTCGAAGTTATGCCAGCATTCATTACCAACTAGGCTTTATTTTCGACCTACAGGAAAATCCACAAAAATGTGATTATTACAGTAAATCCGAACAGCTGGCTAAAGATAAATTTAGCGATATTTATTTGAGTTCGCAACTCGGCCTTATTACTGTGTGTGAGCAAGACAAGCAAGATATAGGTGTTAAACTGGGACGTCTGTTCGCATTGCTTCAATCCTACTCTGACGGCGATGATTTAAAATCTTTGGCACATATCCATAATAACATTGGGTTACTGTATGGCTCCATTGGCCAACGAGCACTTGCTGCTGAGCAGTATAAAAAAACTTATGAACTTGGTTTAAATGTTTACGAAGAGAAAAACCAACTAGCGCCTTTAATCAGTCTCATCACTGCTTACACTGGCAGTGGTGATTATGATAAAGCTAAACTGATGATTGAAGAGTTAGGTAGGCGTAACTTGAAAATTAACACACCTTTAACTAATAGTTGGTATCACTTTGCCCAAAGCCGTCAAGCGTACCAGACTGAAAATTATGAATTATTACGCAAGAGTTTGCGTAGTTGGGATGTATTCCTAAAGCAGATTTCTCCTCAAGCGATGCACCTTTTATATGAGTGGTACTTTGCTGCACTTTGTTTGCATGACAAAGATAGAGTGTGTGTGGTTGCTTTTATTGAAGGACAAAACAACGCCATTTCAGCTATGCCTATTAGTTTATCTAAACACCTGCATTACAACGCATTTTTAGTTAAAGCGAACTTATTTTTGGGGGATGTGGCAGCAGCGCAACGAAGCTTCGATAATTATACTTTTATTTCTTTAGACAAAATTAAGAAACAACAAACATCAGCGCGTGTTCTCGGTGCTGCCAATCTACATAACGAAGTTATTGGCTTAGAAACAAGTCTAGTCAAAGCAAGCGCACAGCGCCTATGGATTATTTTATTAGTTTTAATAGGTATCTCAGGCTTGATAGGTTTGGCTTATCTAATTTGGGGTAGGGCATATCTGCATAAACTAGCCACTGACCCTCTTACAGGACTGTTTAATGAATATTTTGTAATTGCTAAAATTAAGAGAGTGAGAGCACCGCTTAATGAAAAGGTTAATGCACTGGCGCTGTTTGATGTGAATAATTTCATTGTGGTCAATGCTGAGTACGGCTACAAGGTAGCTGAGTCCACCTTGAAGCAAGTCGCTGAATGTTTAAAACAGGTGACCAGAGAAAAAGATATTGTTGGACGTATCGGTACTGAGCAATTTATTGTCTGTTTAGTCAATATTGATGACTCCGTGGCTAAAGAGTTATTTAAAAGAATTCAAAAAGTATTATCTGATATAAGTTTCAACACCGGCAGTGGTGAAAAAATTGATGTTCGCTCCAACATGCACGTTTATAGTTCAGTCACTAGTTTGTCCGACATTGATGATGTCCTAGCAGAAATTCGCAGTGTTTTACGCAATAGTTAACAATTTTATACTGATACCTAGCACCTGATATCTAGTAGCTAACAACCAACCCCATGAGTTTGTAAATATTCGATAATGAAACTGTTACTCCCCCTTAAATATTATGATGATGCTGGTAGAGTAAAGCCCGCTAGCGCTTTGTACCTTTGTATCGTATTTTTATCTAGAAGCTTGTTGATATTAATTGGTTCAGTTTCAGTTCGGGAAAATGGCGAGCAACTATTGGCACTATTTTATCCTGAAAGCCAGTACCTCTACATTAGCCTCACTATTGCTTTTCCTGCTTTTCTAGGACTATTACTTTTGGGTTTCAGAGAAAAAATTTGGAATGCGAGTCGATGTTGGATGTTTTCTTGTATCAGACCCTTATTAATTTTTTCTGTATTAGCCGATCTAGTCTTGCATATTGTGATGGCTAATATAAAAAATTGGCAATTCTCGTGGCTGATTGCTATTACACTACTACTTGATTTATTAGTCTTTTACTTTTTAATAAAAGACAAACACACCCTGCTGATGTTAGTAGATTGGAAGAAATCTATTTCTACAGACCTTGTAACCAAACCGTTGATTCAAAAATGAGGTTTTACTGAATATTATTTGCCAACGCTTGAGCGTAATAACTCTTGATACTGATTTGGCTATCGTTGACTAACCGTTGGTAGCAGATGCCTGCGAATGCATATGTGCTACCTGCATAGTCGAGTACTACGTAAGGTGCGTCGACATCAGACTCATCATAAGCCCAATTCCCCCCTATTTTGTCACGAAATATCTCACCCACATAAGCACCATAGATATTGCAAATTGTGAATACTGCATTTGTTTCTAAGGACTGATTTTTATAACGATCTAGCCAGCCTAAGATCACATCATCTACCAGTTCGATACTTTGTTCAGAGCTATCTAAAATGACATTAAACTCTTCTTTGGTGGTTGTGACTGCATTTTGAGCACTGTCTATCATTAAGTCTGTCAATTCTGCTGATGTCATCTGCATATTTTTTCTCTTTTTCCTATTTATTTCTATTTCTCCTACCTATCTTATAAGATTATTGTGTTGCTTATAAAGTAATTTGTCGATCAGAAATACAATTTCGTTATAATAACGTTTCATTTATTTAGATAAGCTACCAGATGTAGCTTTTATACAAGTATAAATAAGCAATATAGGTGTTTTTATTTTTTGAAGTATTCTTTTTTTCTACCATTATCAGCGTTAATTGCGCTGTGCTTGCTATCTGTCTTAGTTACCTATGAAGTCATACCTTCAGGTTTAAACTTGTTGCAAGGCATGCAATCAAATTTTAACGACTACTTTTATTTACTTATCTTATTTATCATTTTGTTGGAATCTATTGTCTATGTTGGCTTCTATTTTCCGGGACAATTCTTTGCTGTGGTATTGGTTGTTTTATCTAAACCGGAGCCACAAGATATACTTTTTTTAACCTTAGCTATGGTGGTAGCGGCAACATTAGGCTCATGCATAAATTATCTTTTAGGTAGAAGCTTTGGTGATAAAAAACAACAGCAGCTAAACTTATCAGTGAAAAGTTTGTTAATTGCGATGATACACATTAACTCTCTAGCATTTTTTATGTTTAGCCAAGGCGCTAATCACAAATCAGCAAAGGTGGTGCTTTGGGCAGGTATGCTCAACTTACCATATTATTTGTTGCTTATTTGGGGCACGTCAATGTTAAGTGAGCAAGTCATGCAAATGGCAGAAAACACTTGGTTTTTGGTCATAGCGGTGAGTATTTGGTTAGGTGTCGCTCTATTCTTAGATTACAAAAAGTTTAGAGCGGTAAGTTAACATCCTTAACTTGATTGAACGTGCTTGCTAATTAACTTTTCTATCACCCTTGCTGATGCAACAAAACCAAACGTAGCAGTAACGGCTACCGCTGCGCCCAGACCATTGTTGCAATCTAATTTGACACTGCCATCTGTTAATGATTTTTTTGAACAAACGCTACCATCAGGTTGCGGATAACGAAGTTGTTCGGTCGAATAAACACAATCAATACCAAAACGACGTTTGGGATTATTACTGAAATTATAAAATCTGCGTAGCTCGGAGCGTAATTTTGCTGCCAAAGGGTCCTGAATTGTTTTACTCAAATCAGTCACTGCAACTTGGGTAGGGTCAATCTGACCGCCAGCACCACCTACAGTAATAATTGGGATCTTGTTTCGTTTACAATAAGCAACCATAGCCGCCTTAGCTTTTATACTATCTGTGGCGTCTACCACATAATCATACATGTTATTTAGCAACTCTGACACGTTATCGGGCGTGACAAAGTCTTCAATTTGAGTGACTCGACAAGCTGGATTAATTTGTGCAATCCGCTGAGCCATGGCCTCTACCTTTGCTTCACCCACTGTATTTTGCAGTGCATGTATTTGTCTGTTGGTATTAGTAACACATATATCATCCAGATCAATCAAAGTAATATGCCCAAGAGCGGTTCTTGCTAATCCTTCGGCAACCCAAGAACCTACGCCCCCGATGCCCACCACACACACATGTGATTGACGTAAAATGTCTGTACCTGAAATACCATACAAACGTCGAGTACCACCAAAACGTTGCTCTGTTGTTTGTTGCTGATCCATAAACTCACACTAATGAAATTTGTCTAAAAAGATTATATCAGTGGCACAGCACATAGCCCAATGAAGACCTTCATCTTTTTGATACTCAATTTTTAATTTAAAAGTGAATTAAGCGGACTTCTTTGGTGTTCTTGATTGAATAACTCATCAAGCTTCAATACTATTAAAGTATATGAATCAGCAATCATTTTATTGCTTCAAAAATCAAGACTAATTAAAAAGGAATGTGTGATGAAACCTGTCGTTTTAGCTGGTGGAAGTGGTAGTCGATTGTGGCCTAAATCAAGAGCGGCGTTGCCTAAACAGTTTTTGAGTCTTACTAGTGATTTGACTATGTTACAAGACACCATTGCAAGGTTAGAGGGCGCGGATGCTGAGCAGCCTATCGTTATTTGTAATGATGCTCATCGTTTTTTGGTAGCGGAGCAGCTACGTCAACAGGGTATTCAACATGGCGGCATACTATTAGAGCCCATGGGGCGTAATACCGCGCCTGCCATCGCTTTAGCTGCTTTACATGCCTCATTAGATGGCGAAGATCCTGTTTTACTTATTTTAGCTGCTGATCACCTAATAAATGATGCGCCGGAGTTTCATAAAGCCATCACCCAAGCAGATGCGTTAGCCAAGCAAGGAAAACTGGTTACTTTTGGTATTGTGCCAGACGCGGCGCATACAGGGTACGGTTACATTAAGCGTGGTGATAAGGTTGAAGGTGTAGACGTAGGGTTCGGTGTGGCTAACTTCGTTGAAAAGCCAGACTTAGCGACGGCGCAGCAATATGTCGATTCTGGCGAGTTTTATTGGAACAGTGGCATGTTTATGTTTAAAGCGAGTCGTTACTTGCAAGAGCTTGAAAAATACGCGCCTGAGATGCTGGCAATATGTAAAAAAGCCATCGCTTCTGAATCCACTGACATGGAGTTTGTGCGAGTGGATGCTGACGTATTTGTGACTTGCCCTGATGATTCTATTGATTACGCTGTTATGGAGAAAACTGACTCGGCTTGTGTAGTGCCACTTGATGCAGGGTGGAGTGATGTAGGCAGCTGGTCTTCACTATGGGAAACGGCAAGACACAAAGATGCACATAATAATGTGGTCATAGGTGATGCTATTCTTGATGGTGTGAGCAACAGTTATATTAATTCTGAACAACGGCTGATTTCGGTTGTAGGTTTAGACAATGTGGTGGTGGTTGAAACCAAAGATGCGGTATTAGTTGCGCACAAAGATAAAGTCCAAGATATCAAAAATGTGGTTAACCAACTAAAAGCAGAACATCGCCCTGAGTGGGAATTCCATCGAGAAGTCTTCAGACCTTGGGGTAGCTATGACTCTATTGATAACGGTGAACGTTTTCAAGTAAAACGCATCACGGTAAAGCCAGGTGAGAAACTCTCCGTACAGATGCATCATCACCGAGCCGAGCATTGGATTGTGGTGTCAGGTACTGCAAAGGTTACCAATGGTGAAGAGACTTTGTTGTTGTCAGAAAATCAATCGACGTACATTCCAATAGGGGTTGTGCATTCTTTAGAAAACCCAGGTCGTATTGCGCTGGAACTTATTGAAGTACAATCTGGTTCTTATTTAGGTGAAGACGACATTGTGCGCTTTTCTGACCGCTATGGGCGTGTTGAAGCTAAATAAATAGCGTTAATATTGATACTTATACAAAAGTTGTATAAAAAATTTATGGAAAAACTACGAAAAAACCATAAGAAATTGATGAAGAGATTTTATGAAAATTACATGTTTTAAGGCGTATGACATACGCGGTAAGTTAATTGAGCAACTCGATGAACACGTAGCTTATCGCATCGGAAAAGCTTTTGCAGAGTATATGCAAGCAAAAACTGTGGTGGTTGGAGGCGATATTAGATTGACTTCTGAACCACTAAAGTTAGCTTTGTCTGCGGGTTTAATTGATGGCGGAGCAACAGTGACTGATTTAGGTATGACAGGCACTGAAGAAATTTATTTTGCTACCAAATACCTAGGTGTGGATGGTGGTGTTGAAGTTACTGCCAGTCATAACCCTATCGATTATAACGGTATGAAGTTAGTTAAAACTGACTCTAAGCCAGTCAGTGGTGACACAGGTCTATTTGCTATCCGTGACTTAGCCGAAACTTATGCTGTTGCTGCAGTAAAAGCGAGACTTGAGTCTTATTCTAATGGTTTAGTCACGCAACAAGCGTTTATTCAAGGTCAAGCGTCGGTTGTGGTTGATAAGCTCTTAGCCACGGGGCAATACAATAAGCTGGATAATATGCAACCCTATGTGGCTCATATGTTGTCTTATATTAATACCAAGAACATTACACCAATAAAATTAGTTGTTAACGCAGGTAATGGCGCAGCAGGTGATGCGTTAGATGCGATCCAAGGCGCATTAGAAGCGGCGAGGGTGCCAATCGAGTTTATTAAAGTACACCATCAACCCGATGGAACTTTTCCTAATGGTATCCCAAATCCCTTGCTACCCGAAAGTAGAGCAGATACGGCTAATGCCGTTATCGAAACGGGCGCCAATATGGGTATAGCGTGGGATGGTGATTTTGACCGTTGTTTTTTGTTTGACGAAAAAGGCGATTTTGTTGAGGGATATTACATAGTTGGCCTACTAGCAAAAGCTTTCTTGGACAAAGACCCCGGTTCAAAAATCATTTATGACCCAAGAGTATATTGGAACACTGAAGATATTGTTTTATCTGCAGGCGGTATTCCCATTAAAAGTAAAACGGGTCACGCCTTTATCAAAGAACGTATGCGCGCTGATGATGCGGTATATGGTGGTGAAATGAGTGCGCATCACTACTTCCGTGACTTTGCCTACTGTGATTCAGGCATGATCCCATGGTTATTGGTGGCAGAGTTGTTATGCACCACGCAACAACCTTTGTCACAATTAGTTGCAGAGCGTATTGCCGCTTTTCCATCTTCTGGTGAAATCAATAGTACATTGGCTGATCCTGACGCGTCTATTAAATTAATTTTAGACAAGTATCAAGCTCAAGCTGCAGCAGTGGATTATACAGATGGTATAGGTCTAGAGTTTGAAAATTGGCGCTTTAATTTACGCAAATCTAACACTGAGCCTGTTGTAAGATTAAACGTTGAATCCAGAGGTGATATTACTTTAATGCAACAAAAAACTGCTGAGTTACTCGCTTTACTAAAATAAAATAGCCCTGTTAAGATTATATAATAAGTCACGTCCACAAACTAAAAAGCCCAGTTTTAACTAAAAAGTTTAGTTAAAACTGGGCTTTTTTAGATAAAATTATTTAACTTCTTCACCTGCGGCTTGTTTGTCTGCATGGTAACTAGAACGTACCATAGGGCCACTAGCAGCATGACTAAAACCTAAGGTCTTAGCTACTACACCCAATTCATCAAATTCGTCAGGGTGCACGTAACGCTTTAATGGAAAGTGGTGTTTACTGGGTTGTAAGTATTGACCTAACGTTAACATTTCAACGTTATGGGTGCGTAAATCTTTCAATACTTGAGTGATTTCATGCTTGTCTTCGCCCATTCCCATCATCAGACCAGATTTAGTAGGAATGTGCGGGTGCTGCTGTTTGAACTTTTTCAATAGATCTAATGACCATTGATAGTTGGCGCCGGGTCTACATTCACGGTACAAACGTGGAATAGTCTCAAGATTGTGATTAAATACGTCAGGTGGACTTTGCTTGAGTATTTCAAGCGCTTTATCCATACGCCCTCTAAAATCAGGTACCAACACTTCTATCTTGGTAGCAGGACTGTGTTCGCGAATAGCCGCAATACAATCGACAAAGTGCTGCGCACCACCATCGCGTAAGTCATCTCGGTCCACTGAAGTAATAACGACGTACTTCAACCTCATCTCAGCAATAGTTTTAGCCAACTTAATCGGCTCCTCAGCGCTAGGAGGCAAAGGTTTACCGTGTCCCACATCACAAAATGGGCAGCGGCGCGTACAAATATCACCTAAAATCATAAAGGTAGCGGTGCCGTGATTAAAACATTCAGCCAGGTTAGGGCAGCTTGCTTCTTCACACACAGAATGCAGATTATTTTTGCGTAGGGTTTTCTTGATGTGATCGATTCTATCTGTATTACGCGGCAGCTTTATCTTGATCCACGACGGTTTTCGCAACATCTCAGCCTTTTCAGTTGGCATGATGGTGATGGGTATATGTTTAACTTTCTCGTCATCCCGAAGTTTTACTCCGGCCTCAGCGCGTACGTTATTCATTAAAGCCTTCTCTATATTCTTTGTGTTTTATACCTAATAAGGTAGATAAATGATCAGTCAGTTTAGTGCCCGCCTCAGATAACGTATCAGGACCACCAAGTTGTGTGCAATCTATCATTTCCAGACCGGCATAACCACATGGATTTATCCGCCGAAAAGGGCTTAAATCCATATTGACATTTAAGGCCAAACCGTGGAAAGAGCAACCTTTACGTATTCTTAAGCCTATAGAGCAAACTTTCTTACCCGCTACATACACGCCCGGGGCATCGACTTTAGGGTAGGCATCAATAGCATATTCTTTTAGCGTGTTGACCACACATGCTTCTAATGCGGTCACTAAATTTCTAACACCTAGCTTATTACGTTTTAGATTGAGTAACACGTACATCATCTGTTGACCGGGGCCATGGTAAGTGACTTGACCACCTCTATCGACCTTAACGACAGGTATATTGCCTGGCATAAGTATGTGTTCTTCCTTACCCGCTTGGCCTTGAGTAAAGACCGCTTGATGTTCTACCAGCCATACCTCGTCAGCTGTCTTATCGTCTCTGTTATTTGTAAAGTCTTGCATGGCTTGCCAGGTAGGCGAGTAAGCTTGCAGGCCTAACTGTCTGATGATCAATTCAGTGGGCATTTTACAACTACGCTCTTTTTACAAAACAACTTTGACTAGCTCTAATTTAGCTAGTTCAACATAAAGTGTTTCCATATGCGCTTTACTGGTCACTGTTATGCTCAGTGATATAGAGTGATAAGTTCCTTTTGAGCTTGGTCTCACTTTAGGCACATAATCACCTGGCGCATGGATTTGTAAGCAAGATATAACATCTTCTGGTAACCGCTCATGAGCAATACCCATGATTTTAAATGTTTGTTGGCAGGGAAAGTCCAACAGTTGGTCAAAATTAGTGTCCATTTTTTTCTCAAATAATTAACAAAAGGGCAAACTATTATTTATTAAAGCCAAGCTTTAATTTGACAAAATCAATCATACGGTCAATTAGTCCACCTTCCTTGACTTCTTGCAAAGCAACCAGTGGGTATTCGGCAATATCTTTACCTTCAATTTGAAGATAAAGTTTACCCACTACCTCACCTTTGGCAATGGGCGCTTGTAAACTTTTATCTAACTTAAAGTTCGCCTGTAGATTTTTGCTTTGGCCACGAGGAATATTTATTGGGGTATCTTGTAATATACCAAGGTCAACAGTTTCTTTATCGCCCATAAAAATACGCTGCGAAACAAAGCTGTCGCCGGCTTTATAAGGAGTGATCGTTTCATAAAAACGGAAGCCATATTTGAGTAGTTTTTTATTCTCAACTTTACGAGCACGCTCGCTGTCTGTGCCCATAACGACGGAGATCAGGCGCATGTCACCTTGGTAAGCTGAAGTAATCAAGCTATACCCTGCATCAGATGTATGACCGGTTTTTATACCATCGACATTGAGGCTTTTATCCCACAATAAGCCATTGCGGTTGTATTGCTTAATATCGTTGAAAGTGAATTCTTTTTCGGCGTAGATAGCATACTCTCGCGGTACATCACGTATTAAGGCCGCCGATAAAATTGCCATATCTCTTGGCGTTGTAAAGTGCTGGGCATCGTGAAGACCATGACTGTTCACAAAGTAAGTAGAGGTCATACCTAATTTTTCTGCATGCATATTCATCATGCTAGCAAATGCATCCTCACTGCCAGCAATATGCTCTGCCATAGCGACACAGGCGTCATTACCAGATTGCACAACGATGCCACGGTTAAGATCGGCTACGGATATTTTTTTACCCACTTCAATAAACATTTTTGAAGAATCTGGAAAGTTTTTAGCCCATGCCTTTTCAGAAATAGTAACTAAATCAGTCTCTTTAATATTACCGTTTAATAGCTCTATGCCAATCACATAGCTGGTCATCATTTTGGTTAGGCTGGCAGGTGGTATCTGCATATCTGCATTTTGTTCTGCTATAACATTGCCTGTTTGGAAGTCCATCAGTATGAACCCTTTAGCCGAGACACTGGGTGCAGGTGGGATGACCACGGCAGCAGAAGCTGAAAAGACACATAAACACAATAATATGTTGCTTACAAGAGAGCCGAAATACGTTTTTGGTTTAAGCATTAAACTACCGTTTTGAGAATGTTGTAGGAGTAGAAATCTTAGACATGTCTTAAAGGACATAAATAATGACATCAAATTTTGCCCAGTAATATAGCACTTTGACGGTTATATTGCTGCCTAACTAATAACTAATGGTCAGTTATGTAAGGATTTTTGTTAGCTTCAACGCTATCGGACATACAATAATATAAAAAGTTTACGTTGGATTAAAAGATAACTTGCATTCAACCTCGAAGTGCATAAACGATTCATGCTGCTAATGCAGCCATATGTTTACCCATTAATTTGCTTGGTGTTTGGTAATCTAGCTTTTTTCTGGGCCGAT
>Ga0222645_100263_pt1 | contig 30789 bp, 51 predicted proteins | sample AntAcemetagen292_FD_179881 | JGI IMG/M metagenome (GOLD analysis project Ga0222645, IMG submission 179881) | Saline water microbial communities from Ace Lake, Antarctica - #292 | ecosystem: Environmental > Aquatic > Non-marine Saline and Alkaline > Saline | place: Antarctica: Ace Lake | collected...
TTAGTTCCGGTCCATAGCTGCATTTTAACAGATTGCAAATCAGGCAAGATTTTATGATACAAATCAATAATCTCATCATGAGGGCAGGGAGGTATCTTTGATGCCGTAATGCTTTGTTCTTCTGTTCTTTCCTTCTTACCTTCTTTAGTAGTTGTTATTTGATTGTTATTTGTTTGCTGTTTGTTTGTTGTTTTGATTGTTGCTTGGCTTGTTACTTCGTCACTTTTTGATTGGTAAATCTCATAGTTTGTGATGCCTACAAGCGTGTTTCTGTTTGTTGTTTTGATTGTTATGTCGTTAGTTAATTTTAGCTTAGACAATGACGTTCTAATTTTCTGTGAAGAGAGGCCAATTTGCTGAGATAACTTATCTACACTGGTTATTATCTGACCTCTTTTAATGTCAATGCCGCGCCAGTTTTTTGGCTCATAGTTAACAGTTAAAAGTAAGTGGGTAAACAGTCGCATAGTATTTGCGTCGGTGTACCATTCCCAATCCAAAAGTGATCTGTGTAATTTTATCCAACCGGACATATAAGTGACTTCCTAAAGTTAGCCCTCCCTTGGTCGAATTGCCAAGAAAAGCAAGAACCGAGGAGGTTTAGATTAAGGCAACAAGGGAGAGCTAACTTTAGAAATCCATATTGCTTTTCATTTTGCTCATAAGAGCCGCCAGTTTTCGACACTGGTACTACACAGATACTTTTTTAACGTCTGCCTCTGCTAGGGCGACGGGTAACACAGGGTAGTGTAGAACCGTAATTATACTACAGTTTTACAATGTTGCAAACCTTATACCTCGCAATTATGCCAGTTACCTTCAGTGTATTTTTGAATAACAATGTCATTACCTAAAAACTCCATATTTTTTTTACTTAAAACTGCATCACTGTAAGTTTTATTTTCTATAATTAAATGATTTCTTTCATCATGACTATTAAAGTTTATCGCGACTCTGTACTGCTTGAAGTTTTCATCATTATCACTGTTAATTATCATGACACTAGAATCATTATACATATCTTCTGGCAGCTCAATCAAAGAATAAAACACAAAAGTCGCTTGGATTCTTACCCAGTCGTCGCTTTCGTAAAAGTACCACTCGCTTTGATAATACATCCCAAATTCAATTTCACCATTATAGATAATCAAGCATGTGTCTATTTCTGACTGCGGATTACCTGATTTTTCAATGTTTACCCAATTCATATGTTACCTTTAATTATTTGTTTATATTATGTCTATGACACTTATGCCCTAGACATAGATTATTTTTCAGTATTAGTCCATTTATTATTTATAAATTCTTGTATTACTGCATAGTTAGAAAAGTCTGTCATAAATCTTTGCTCGTGCAAAAATAAAGTATAATCGCCTATAGCCTCAGTGATTAATATCGCTTCATCCATGCTTTTACACTCTTTTACAAACTCGCTTTCAACCCCCAATCTTGGAAAAAAAATAACTCTGTAGTTGTTCATATATCACCCTTATTATTTTCAAACCAAAATTCTAGTTTTACTTTGTCAATAACTCCCATAATATCAGTGTCTAAAAGACCACAGCCTATGTTAACTCTACTCTTTTCTATAGCTTCTACAAGGTCATCGTAAAGCTTTGCTTTCATATCGTGCATTTGTTCAAAATTAGCCATGTATCACCTATTCATCTAAATAATTGTTTAATTCTTCATTTGTCAATGAAGTCGCTATATAAATAAGCTTGCCAATTTCTTGAGAGTCTAACTTGTAACCCATGGCAATATCTCCAATACACATATTCGATATGTCTGATAGCGCTTGTAATAACACTTTGTTTTGCTCTTCTAAGCTTTTCATATATCACCTATCACCTTTGCGTTTATCTTTTTCCATCGCTGTTCGTATAGCATCGCGCACTATATCGCTGTACGTTTTGCCTGTTTCTTGGTTCTTATCTTTTATCCACTTCCATAAGTCTAGATTGAGCGGCATGGGTGCTAACTTCTTTGGCATAATATTCTCTTTAGTGATTAATTAAGTGCTTACTTTAACACTATATGTATATCTAATCAATATGTAATATTATATCTAATAGATATGTAATATTATATCTAATCAATATGTAATATTATATCTAATAGATATAGATAAGTGTTGACGCGATGATCATAAAAGACTATTCTAGCTAAACATTAACTCAGCGCAACCAAGGTGTAAATCATGAGCACATTATCAGTATTCGACGCATCAGTAACAGAAGCAAAGCTGCAAGAAATCGAGCATACATCTACTACGTACACAGATTTATGGGTAGATATGGACGATGCAGAAGCACGTAAGTTTGTCAAAGCCAGGTCGTCAGAAATTACCGACATTGTAAAGCGTATTGATCGTTCGCGAATTGACATTGTAAAAGACTACAGGGTAAAAGTAGAAGACGAGGCAAGCGCAATTATTACACGTTTAAGCGCTGCAAACATACCGTTTAGCGACTTGATTAACGAGCATAAACTCAAGCGCGACAAGATCTTAGCAGACAAGAAAGCGCGGCAGGATGCAATAGACTTAGCGTTTGAGATTGATCGCGATCATGAGTTTGCATTATTAATCGATCATAAGGTTATGCAAGATAAAGCCGATGCGGTCAAGGCTCAGAGAGAGTATGACCAAGCTATAGCTAGCGAGGCCGCAGATAACGCACGAGAAGAGATCAAGCGTCAAATAGAATATAATGCAAGCGCTAAAGCCGAAGCTGAGGCACGCCGTAGAGCCGACAGAGATCATGTTGGTAATGTAAGAAAATCAGCAAAGGAATCTTTGATGATGTATGCTAATCTCAGCGAAGAAGATGCGCGAACTGTAGTATTAGCTATTACTAACGATCTAGTTAAGAATATAACAATAAAATACTAAGGGCTTGCTAATTTATTTTTAATGTCACACAATAAGATATACACAAATACAAACTGATTTAAATTTTTATACACTATAACGAGGTTACACAATGGCTACTCCTATAATGATTGTCGGCGAAAGCGGTACTGGCAAATCAACATCAATGCGCAATCTATCACCCGATACGACTGCTATCATACAAGTAATTAACAAACCTTTACCTTTTAAAAATAGCTTTGTTCGACGCACTCAGCAAAATCCTAACGGAACACTGATGGTCACGGATAATGCCGATACTATTTCGGCCGCAATTCTTGGATTCTCTAGAAAAGGCATAAAAGATATCATTATTGATGACTTTCAATATCTTATGGCTAACGAATTCATGAAGCGTTCAGAAGAAAAAGGATTCCAAAAATTTACTGATATAGCTAAAAATGCATGGTCTGTAATTATGTCAGCTCAGTCAGTTCCAGAAAATTCTAACATATATTTTATGACTCATAGTCAAGTAGACGACAATGGAGTTACTAAAGCAAAAACAATAGGCAAGTTACTAGATGAGAAAATATCACTAGAAGGTTTATTTACTATGGTTTTAGGCTCTTACAGAGACAACGACGGCAACTATCAACTAAGAACACAAAACAATGGTAGCAACACTGTGAAGTCTCCTATGGGAATGTTTATCAACGAAAGCGTAGACAATGACTTAAAAGAAGTATCAAACAAAATCAATCACTATTACGGAGAGTAAAATGAATCAACCTATTATGACATATGATGAAAGACAAGGAATGAAAGCCGGTGGTGGTAATTTTATCAGCGAGGGTGGAGCTTATATTTGTACAATAACCGAAGCAAAATACGTTGAAGCAAAAACCAAGACTAGCGGTTTAGAATTCAGCTTTGAATCATCTGACGGTCAAAAAATAAACTTTATAAATGTTTATTATGCCAAGCAAAATGGCGAGAAAGTAACTGGTGGCGCATCAATACTTAATGCAATGATGGGATTGTGCGGTATAAACCAAATGACATCTAGCCAAAACATTAATGGCTTTATATGTCCTGAGCTGACAGGTAAAAAAATAGGCGTATTTCTGCAAAAGACTATTTATTCAAAGGGTGATGGCTCAGATGGTTATAAGTTTGATATCCGCGTACCTTACGACATAAACACTGGTAAAACTCTACGCGAAAAGGTCTCTAACGACTCAGCACGAACTATTGAGTCTTTATCGTTTACTTATAAAGATAAGGACGAGCGTACCGCACACGCTATGCAATCATCGTCTATGGCTAGCGATTCATACAGTAATCAGCAATCGCAAGATGATAGTTACATACCTGGCTTTGACGACTAAAACTAATTTGGGTTGAGACTTATCCTTAAGAAGAACCGGTCCGAAGGTGTCCGCCAAAACTAACGCTGTGCTGTGCATAGATCCCGAATTTAAATCTTGCACTTGTATTAATACATGTCTCGTAATCATGAAATGTAAAGCTTAGGACCAAATAATTATAGGAAAACATTATGATATGTGAAGACTGCGAAAAATATAAAGCAAGATTTTTACAACTCAATCAACCTTATTCAGTAAATAATTAACCTCAGAGTATGATTAAGTAATCAATAACGGCTTACTTAATCATTTATGTATATTATAATAACTTACATTAATTAATAACAGGACAGTAAAATGAAAAAAATTGACGCATTAAACCCAAGGTTTATAGAGTCAGCTATAAGCGACTTTCAGCTTGTACCCTCTGAATTTTTAAGCACTCACGGCGCTTTTGAACGAGCTGACTTAATCAGAGAAATGACTAGTCTGCACTTTCTTATGATGAACAAAGCATACAGGGAAGGCAACCGTGAAAAACTCGGCTTTATGCTTGAAGAAATATTAAAGGCTGCGGAGAGTTCTGATGAGTAGTATGTATATGAGCATAGGTCACGATGAGCACAACGTAGTCGTACATTTTGAGCATCACGCTGCTGAGCTAGGCGATTATGAAAACCCTCCACAGAGCGAATTAGTGACCGTGGAGGCGGTTATTCTTGACGATGTTAATATCATGAATTACCTAACCCCGAATGAGCTTGACCAAGTTGAGCAGAATATCTTTGACAGCTTCGACTTCGAGCTTTTAGAGCCGAACTTTGATTGGGATGAATAGTATGGATTATGTAATTGAAGACGCTGACTATTGTGAGAAGCACCAGATTAACTTTATGGGTACAGAGTGCCACCAATGCGAGCAAGACGCAGTAAAAGCACAAAGCACAGATGATTGGCTAGATGATTATAATAATCATCTACCATTCAGCAACAAAAAAAATAAGGATTAAATTTATGAAGACTAGCGTTTTTTATACTCTTTATGTAGTAGCTTGCTTGTCAGTGATTCTATGGGTTCACACGATAGATAGTGCCGAGCATTTAAAAAAAGATGACCACGTTGAGCAGCCAATCCTGCCAACAATAAAAATCTTAGGGCCCATTAATTAACCGGAGAATATTATGTTTAAATTACTATTTTGGAAATTAAAGTTTAAGCGAGAGTTAAAGCGATTAACGGGCTTGTCAGGTAAAGCTCTAAACGACACATTTGATGCAGAGATGGAAACATGGATAGATCTTGGCGAGTGGGAAGAATACACGCCAGAAGATGCGGTCTCCGAAAGCCTTTCGTATTAGACGGACTAAAATTGATTTATGTATAACCTAATACTAACAATATCAATCCTAGCAGGCGGTTATAGTGCATATAATAACCAAACTGTAATAGCAGATGATCACGTGTACTGGGCCGCACCGACAGATAATGCGGAATTTATCAGAAGACAGGGTAAAATAAATTATGAATAATTTTAAAGTAGGCAACAAAGTAGAAAGGATTAAACCGCAAACAGTAACAAATATTACTCTTGGGGGTTATTTAGAGATTGACAATGAATCTGTGTATGTCCACTGCTCCGACGGCTTTAAGCTATCGCCACCTAAGATTATATACTCTAACCCACCGCTTTCACATTTTGAGCTACGGATAGAGCACGCTAAGGGTGCTGACATTGAATTTAGGTCTAACTCTGATCGTTGGCTTTATGTTTCTATTCCATCTTGGTTAGAGGATCATGACTACAGAGTTAAGCAAATTAAGAGCGAGGCCGAGAAGCGTATTGATATACTACAAAAAATGATAGATGATTATGGACAGCACATAATAAATTGTCGCTGCGAGTTATCTTCGTTAAAACCAAAGATTAACTATTGACGCACAAGCAAATGTAAATTATTATTTGTTTGTCTTAGCAATACCGCGAAAGACAAATATACGCTTTTTTTATTGAATATTTTTTGTTATTAATGTGGTTTAGTCCTGATTTTTGCCCACTTTTTGTGGGCTTTTTTACGCCTAGCGTTCGGTGTTAAACTGTATGCGCTGATTTACTGCTATTAAATCTCTCAGCAGTTTAGACTTTTCACTGGAGTATTTTACGATCTGTTCGCCAATTTTAGCGGGCTGATTAGATGATGCTGCGATGAGTTCGAGGTTAAATACTTCAACATCAATTACTCGCAATTGGCTCTCTATGTTCGTGCGCTCTGCTTCAGCTTGGCCGACAGATATCCTGCGCTCGATCTGCTTAAATTTAACGCCTACGTCTACACGTAGCGCCACCATTTCTGTTTGAAAATTACTCTCAACACTCGATAGCTCAACTTTTTGTGCGTAAGTTTTAAAGCCGTAACCGGCAGTAGCGGCAATTATGACAATCATCAAAGGATTACGTTTCATTTCACCCGCCACCGTTAGCCAAAAGTTCATTTGCCTTTGCCCTTTACCGCGTTGTAAATCCCACCCGCGCCGAGTACCGCAGCTAAAGATAGCGGGTCTACTTCAGGGTTCATGTACATGATGACTACGCCTGCAATAATGTTGACCAGCGATATAATCTGCCGACCCATTTTATGCACCGCGTCTACCCACGGAACTGTCTTAGTGTCGAGTTCCTTCATGTAGACCTGCTCTTTTAACTGCTCAAGCGCATTAGTAAGAGCAATTTTCTGATCTTTGTCGACCACTGCTTTGTCTATTATGTCCGCTACTTTGTTAAACGGATTCAGCCAAGCTAAACTCATAAGTCATTGTCCCAGTATTCGATAGTTAGTTTGCCCGACAATGCGGCCTCGATTACTTTGCAGTATAGACGTTTATACGCCGTAACGCTATTGGAAACCCGCCACCGTGCGCTAGTAGCGGCGTTGGTGCCCATGCACAAACACCCCGCCGTGTCGTCGTCGTCGTTGCCTACGTGCAACAGGATGTACTCGAAGTTAGGCACGTCCATTACCTGCAACATGCCTTGGTGAAAGTCGGGGAAGCGGTTGGTGTAATTAGCATGAAAGCCACCTACTGTCCGAACTCCAACTGTGTAGATGCCACTAGGTATGCGAGTCTGGCCCACTACTTTGACATCACGATGCTCATCTTCTAAGCCAAAGCATTCCCATTTGTGGTCAATGGCAATGTTAGATAAAGTGGTAGTCTTGTTAGACGCAAATCGATTGACGGTTAAACGTTGTTCTTGCATTACATACCTCGTTTAAGTTTCTGCAGTGCCAACTTCCAAATCTTCAAAGTGTGTAGCCCATATTGCGGATATTTGTGATTCTTGATCATCTAAAGCAGCTTGCAAATCGGCAGTAGTAACAGAGTAAACTTTATTATCAAGCATTTTCCACAAGCTATTGCTTTTTTTAATGCCACCCCTTAAGTTATCACTATCTTCTTTAATTCGAATCTGTATAACTCGACCGTCGTTAAAGTCGTAAGTATCAATAGCGCTTAATGCTGCATCTCTAACTTGTTCAGATGCAAGCGGCGCGGGTGCGTTTTTAATCGCTAACTTAGAATTAAAATCTTCTGCGCTAATTTTAATTAAGTCAGTACGATTAAAAAATATTGGGTCTTCAAATAAAACGCCTTTTTTGTTTTCGTAATAATTAATCATCTACTTTCGCTCCATCTTAAAATACCATCTGATAATGTTGATATGTATTGATTGTCGACTGAAATCGGTACAGTAATCATATTATCAACACTTCCGCTTTCGGAATAGTTTGCGACTAGAATTCCTGCAACAGTAAGATTGAAGCTTCCTGCTGTTTGCACTATTGCGAAAATTAATCTTTTTGTGTTGTTAGTATAAGTTACGTTGACAGATCTAGTTACAGAGACAAGCCCTTGCCCCATCCCCGGCGCGGCATTTTTAGCTCGTGCTAACAAAGTTATTGTCGCTGTAGCAGTCTGATCTACTAATGATTTTGTAGTCGTACCCCCTGCATGAGCTTGGTTGACAATAATATTATTAGCATCCGTGATAACCTCAACTGTAAAATCTTTGTTGTTGCTAGATGCTCCAGTAACCGTTATTACGTCCCCGACAGCAAGACCAATTGAGCCAATTCCTGTCAAACCAATATTGTTTGTTGACTGAGTAAATACTGCTGATCCAGTTATTGTTTCTGTATCATTTAAAGCGTCTACATAGTCTTTGCGTGTGAAATCTTCGGCGCTAACCGGCGTTATTCCTTTCGCCTGCCCTGTAAATGTTGCACCTGCTAGCGCTGCTTTGTCGGTATCAAGTTCGTTTAATGCTGCTTGTACTGTAGTAGCTGCAATACCGCCCGCTGGCGTGTTGATTACGTCAGACGCGGCTATTTCTGAGAGAATGCTTTCCCAGTTTGTTGCGTCGGATTCTGGAACTGTAGCGCTTGTATGATCTGCTGTTTTACATCGATAAATAACACCTCCGCGAGGTGCAAAGCTGTTTATTTGATATTGCTGCGCTCCGTCCCATTCCGCTATACCCATTTGATGCAAGTACGCTATATATTGACCCGCCGTAAATCCTGCCGCGTTGAAGTCTTGCAAAGTTGGCTTTTCATTAGCGCTGACAGTCTGCCAGCCTGATAAAAGCTCGGTTGTTACGTTGTCATCTAACGTGTCGCTTTGTGTATCAGCACCAAACACCGTTCTATTCGTTCCTGTCGCATTAGATCCAAACGCCTTCACATCGCCCGTCTTGCGTATAATTTTAGCCATTATAGAATTACCTTTTGGGCAAAAAATCCGCCCTGTCTGTTGTCAAATTTACTAGCGAATCCTTTTGAGTTTGGATTGTTAGAAAAGCCGAATGAATTAGTCACTTCTGCTTGAACTATGCCTGCGTATCGAACGCCCTGTGGCTTAGGTAGTAGGCCTAGACTTACTATTGCATTTAATCTAACAAGATCATAGTCAGACGTAATATACAGTATAAGCGTCATGTTAAACTTATCAATAATGTAAGCTTGTCCGTCAAAAAGATCGTTTACTGCTGATTGAATTGAAACTCCATCATTGACAGCCATAAAAGGCTCACCAATGTTTTTAGCTATTTTTGCCTTAATAAACAAATAGTAATCACTATCGTTTAAGGTCAGCGGCGTAAATTCAGGCTCAAATTTTCTTGCAAATGGTGCAGAGTTTGAGCGTGGTTCAAATTTGCTTGCGAAACCCCTAGAATCTGCATTTCCATCAAAACCGAATGCTATTTTTGGGATGACATCCGGAATGACTCGGCCAACGCCAACAATACTACCGATAATGTCCAGCCTATCACCGTAAGCTTCGTCAAGATCCATCTCAATAGGGAATCTATTTAATAGCTCAAATACTTTTTGGTACGTCGATGCCTTTAATTCTATCTCGGCTTTAGCCTTGGGCTTTTCCCAATACTGCTTGATAAGTAGATTGACATAATCGCTAGTATAACTCATGTGATTTCTGTTACGTCAATGTTTGCAACAAGAACAACAAACTTGTCTTTCAAGCCTGCTTCAATTCGTTCGTCAGTAAATGTATTGTCATCATCGCTTATCTCAACGTCAAAAGGTATGAAGCTGTCGCCTGCGGTAAAAATTAAATTATAGAATTCTCCCGCAAGGGCATTAACGCCGATGTTATAGGTTTTTTGTGCAATCTTTTCTTTGATTAAAGCTATGTCTATCGTATTTCCAGACACCCGCCTTTTTACATTTAACTTTACATGAAGATTAACAATGTCGGGCCTGTCGAATGTCATTTCGTGCTGATACTCAAAAGTAGATCCGTCCGGCCTGACGACGGTTTCGACAAATATGCCCGACGTAGCACCTACCATTGGCCGACCACCTGTTTTATTAAACACCATTGTTTTGGTTATGTCTGCTATTGATCCGCCCTCTATGACTACAAATAGGGAATGAGCTGGTATATTTCTTGAGTCGGTTGTTGCTGTGTCGTTTTCGTATATCGCTAAATCAGTGACATTATTTACCTCAGCTAGTGCTCGGTATAGTCGCCCGATGCCTGAAGACGTCGGAAGCTCCATAGAAAGATTGCGCCTTATTCTTACGGCTTCTTCCGTCTCCTCATCAATCCCAGCTGTCGCGGCTAGTGGATTTGTGACGCTTTCAATGCCTGTTATGAAAGTGGCGATCTCAGTGATTGTATCAGGCGATGCTTCAATAGCACCGAATACCTGTGAGAATAAAGTTATTGTGTTTGAGCCTGCACTCAATGACGTATCAGCCAGTGTTATGAATGGCTGACCAATGGTATCTATGACAGTAAAGCCTGCTAATAACTTGCTTATTTCTCTGTCTGTCACTATTGTAACGTCTGCCTGAGATCGTGTGGCTGGTCGAATATAAATACCGGCAAGCTTCATAATTCTTTGCTGAGATTGACCTGATGCAAAGTCAGGATCTAGTTGTTGATATGTAGTCAACGCAAAGCTTTGCAGGTCAAGCTGTAGCTGCGCTTCAATGGCTAATCTTTCGCCGTCTGGAGAGTCAGGGTCAACTGTTATGTCGTTGCCGTATATTGCCCTATAACCTGCAACCAGTTCGTCAAATATCTCATTAAATGTCTGTACGGATATTCCTTCGCGTGTAAATTCTGGCTTCATGTAACGCTAACCTCAAAGACTATGTTTTCACTAAAAGCATCGACATATGATAACTCAATTCGTGCGTCTCTGTTAATGTCAACGCTAATTAATCGAATGCTATTGATTGACACAACGCCGTCGGTTGTTAAAACTGTTTTCTCAATCTGTCTTATGATGCGTTTTTCGTTACCGCGAACGCCAAGCAAGTCTAACCAAGGATTGCCGTTGTCAACATCAAGAAAAAAATCATTAGTAAATGACCTCAGCCGGGTCACGACATTTTGCCGAATCTCTTTAGATCCGCTTATATAATCCGCTTTTCCTCTGCCAAATGTAAAATCATTATTTTGACTTATTCTTCTTACGCTCATGCGTTTGGCGCCCCTGTATTTCCTGAACCGGACTGAATGCCACTGTGGGTGTGAGTAGCAAAGTCTATGCCGTTAATCGTTGCAGCTCCGACCGTTATTCTGCCCGTGCAGTTTATGTCACCATTTACTTGAAGATCTCCAGTAACGGTTAAGTCGCCCGTCTGATTCATGTTGCCTTGATGAGTATAATCGCCATCTTGGTTCGTGTTGCCTGTCTGCTGGATAACGTCGGGTATATCAATCAATCCCGCTTCGTTACCAATGCCAACTAGGGCAAACCCGTCGCTATAGTCGTGCATTCTGTACTCAGCCGGTGGCGCAAAATCTATGCCGCTATACCATCGATCATAGCATCTTTCTGTGATTATCAATAAACAGTAATCGCCCACAGCTATTGGGTGTGCTGTAAAGCTTGAGCCGCCTCTCATAAATATTGGGGGCACTTCCGTAAATGTCGTAATTTTTTTAAATTCGCCTGGCGCTATGGTCCACTGAATAACAGGGTCAACACTGAGAAGTTTAGCGCCTACCTTTGAAACTTTACCAATAGCGACAGTGTGCAAGTTTGCCAGCTCAGGCTTTATGACAGAAAGTATGGTGTTTAAGAGTTGCTTTTTGTTCATCATAAAACTTTTGCATCCTTAATAAATATTCCGGTTGCGTCCATATTCCACGAATCGCTATAGTTATCACCTGAGTAGCTTATTGTTTGTATTTTGTAGATTCCATTTAAGTGAGGAGCTGTTGTGCTGACTAACTGTGATCGGCCACCAATGACAACTGCGGGGTTCATTTTGCTACTGAAAGTGACTAGCTTATTTTGTCGAGTTGGCGTACTCAACAAACCAGTGGCTGATGAAACAACAGGTATTAGCCTGCCAACAACCTCATCGTCAGCGATTATATACAGCTGCTCATTTTCAATGTACCAAGTTTCTCCAGAGTTGACAGTTTGATTAATAAGCTGTAGAGAATTGCCTAATAATATTTTGGGCCTAATAAGCTGTGGGCGCGTCGTTATCTTTCCTTCTCCGGTATTAGGCATGTCGGACAAAACCGCCTGCAATGCCTCGTTTGCACCCTTTACCGTCGCATTTGTAAAGCTGTTAATGGCATCAAACCCACCGTCTAAACCAGTAAGCTTTGTGATGATGTCCGGGCCCGCTCTTTCGTTGCTGCCTGTTAATATTGAGCCTTTGTAAATTGATTGTATTGCCCCTTTATATCCGACTTTTAACGAGATAGTTATTCTCTTTTGCTCCTCGGTATCTTTAACAAGTGCAAGCCTGTCTCGCTCAGCTAGTCCATAAATAGTCATATCAATTTTGTTGAGCTGACCCTGAATAGATTTGTCGACTGTAAACTGAATGCGTTTTGGCGGTAGTACTGTCAATGTGCCGCCTCTAATGCCTAGCTTTAACTCAAAATCTCTAATAAACATTAGACTTCTGCGCCTCGTCTAATAATTACCATGTCGTCACGCTCTAGCATCAGCAAAGTGCATCGATTAGATGAAAAGTCGGTAATTTGAAATGGGTCAATTCCTAGCTGACTATTATCAACAACCTCAAAATCAAATGGTTGGTTCTGGCTAACCATATGCAGTGCGCCGACTGAGAGCTTGATGCCTAAGGTTCTTTTATTTAAAAACTCGGCATCAAAGCACCAGATTAGTGATTTTGGATAATATCGAAGCGTTAATACGACTTCACTTTCCTCAAGCACAATCAAATGACGCTGTATAGCTTCTGCTGTAATGTTCTCAATCTCAATCACGAAACAAGCCCCCTAAATATTTGCTAGCTAGTGACTCAGACTTTTTGCCTTCTTGAATCCCTTTGTCAGCCTCGTCAGCTTGTGCGCCATTATTAGCAGTAGCGGGGTTTTTTGCGGGTCTATCACCAACAACAAATATGGATTCGACAAACCTGAACTGAACAAATTGCAAATTAAAAGACAGGCTGCTTGTTGTGTTGTTTCGCTCGTAGTCAAATACTGACAACGACATATTTTTATACGACCTAAAAGGAGCATCTACATTTATAAGCTTGTCGCTTGCGTATATGCCCTCCATCGTATCAATAAATCGCTCTATGTTTGTTCTGCCGCCATCGTTAGAAAAACTTATAAATGATGCGAAGTTGCTAGGCGATATTAATCTGTCGGCCTTTTCTATAGCATTACTCACGTCATTCGCTAGGGCTGATATTTTGCTTATTTGCGACTGTGTGCGAGTCGGCAGATATTGCACTACTAGACCAAGTGATGCTTGTGCAGACCTGACTATTTGATTTGCGCGAACCGGACCGGCGAACACATCAGAGACTTCGCCTGTTATCTGTATTGACAAAGGCTCTCTGATTATGTGGTCGTTGACAGGCTCGCCGCTCTCAAGATAGGAAGTCGGGGTTGCTCGGGTTCTGTTTATTTTTTCGGATATTCGGGCGAGCGTATTAAATGACCCGATCCCAATAATTTCAGCTTGATCATTTTCAAATTGAGCCGCAATATAATCTTTTGTCACATCCCACCCCGTCTTGATTGCGCTTCTGCGTCTGTCATTTGTTCTTGCAGTGTGTCTCGAATAACGACGCCTGCACGTTCTGGGTCTGTTGTTCTTACATCAATACTAACAGTTTGCGAGACGCTTCTGCTAGAATTTTGCACGCTGCTTGAGGGTAAAAATGAATTGTCAGGAATATCGCTTGCGCTAAAGGCCGAAGGAATAGGCATAGCACTTGTATTGACTTCAAGCTGAGCGTCTCCACTAAATAAGTTTAGAAATCTTTCAGGTATTAAATTTTTAATGTCACCAAGTATATTTGAAAAGTCGGGCACTAAGTTTTTTATTCTATCGAATAGCGCCATCAAGTCATTAAAAAGAAACTCGCCGAGCTTTACAACTCCGTCAAATGCTTTCTTTACTCCGTCAATTATAAAAGCGCCGAAAGCTTCAATGTCAAAATCTAGAAATTCTTTAAAGAAATCACCGATTAATGAATCCTCTCCCTTGAATGCAGCTACTAAATCGTCAAGAATCAATAAAGCTCCCGCAATCAATGCAGCCAGCACAACAACCGGAGTAAAAACTAAAGCTAGTGATGCAGCGAACCCTAGGGTTGCAATTTTTGCAATTAAAAATCCAGCGGCTACAACAGCAAGGACCGGAGCAATTCTTATTAGCGATGAGAAAAGATCGCTGATAACAGTGATAGCATTGACGACTACGTTTATAATCCAGTCTTTATTGATAATCAAAACCTCGGTGAATCCTTCCACAAGCCTGCTCAGCTCAGGCGCAAGACCTACAGCTAAAAGCCTTCTAAAACCTTCTAGGCCTGCCCTTAGAACCGTCAGAGAGTCATTATAGTCTTGAGCCTGCTTTACTTGCCCTTCGTTAAGTATTCCAATCTCTCGTGACCTTTCTGCAAGTTTTCCAAGCTCAGATGATGACTTTCCAAGCAAGGTCAGCAATGATGCATCTATACCTAATGATTCAGCTATTGATTTCTGCTCACTTAGAGACAGTCCGAGCGTTTGAAATCGATTGCCTATCTCGCCAAGTATCTGCTCAGTGCCTTTGATTGATCCGTTTTGATCTCGCACACTGATGCCGAGGCGCGAAAATTCTTCGCTGCCTTTTTGCGCCGCTTCACCGATTTTTGTGGATAATCCTTCGAGTGAAGAGAATAGTTGCTCTGTGCTTGAGTTTGAGACTGATGCAATAAAACTTAATTCTTGTATTTTTTCAACAGACACACCCGTTGCAGCGTTTAAGTCAATCAATGGCTGCACTGATTCAAGCACGTTAGAAGCGAACAATCCAACACCTAGGGCAGATGCAGCCGTTGCAGCCGCAAACCCTACCAGCAAGCCTATACTGTCACCTAGCGACACATTATAGTTATCAAGCGGCGTTGTGTTGCCTTGAAAACTAAATCGCGTTATGAGTTCCGTAACTTCCATTATTTCTGCTCAGATTTCCAGTGAAAATGTCGGGTGATTGCGTTGCCGATTGACTCATACTCTAGAGCGTCCAAAAACTGCTCTGTGTCCCAATCCCTAATTTCTAAAACAGAGCCGTAGCCGTTTTTGACTAAATACAGAATAGACATATTGTCATCATCTATATTCGTGTGCTCAATCAAATTGTTCTCAGCCGCAGGAGCATAAACTTTTAGGCGCCACTGAGACCTTTTAAAAAAGGATAGCTCAACGCTGGCATCATTGACTGAATATACAAAAAATAATCTTCCGGGTAGTCGTCCCAATGATCTCTGATTTTTGTCATTGAGTTACCGTCAAATAATACGACACTATCAATAGTTTTCTCAACCTCGGCCCATTCACTAGACTCAAGAAACCAGAAATCTTTGTTTTGTAGGTCTTTTTGAATTCGCGTGAAGTATGCAAACACCTTCCTGCGCTTTAAGTGATTTACGTTTGCAATAACATAATCGCGCCCGTTAATTGTCGCACACTTGTCTTCGTGGATTTTTCGCGCCATGTCTAGCGCCTGACTAACTTCAGTCTCTTGCTTTAGATCTTTATTTGTATCTTTCATTAGTTCACCCTAAACCCCGTTTAATTAAATGGGCAACAGCTACGGGTAGAGCTGCTTTCATCTGATCTTGACTAGCCCATTTAAAGCTTTTACAGGTTGCGTGTCGCTCGCCTGAATCGTATTACGTACTCCATGCCCGGCGATCCATCAAGCGAATTGACCGATTTACTTGGCTGTGCAGTAAATGAGCCATTCTCAAGTGAGTAAGACTCAACAGCATCATTTCCGTCTTTGTTGTAACTTTCTTTAGCGCTGCCTTGAAATAAAGTAGGAGGCGTCTGATTTCTTGCTGTGTTTAGAAAAACATCGCTGTCGCTAAATTTCATTACTCGAATAGTTACATCATGCACGTCTTTGTCAGAGCGCTCGTTAATGTTAACAGCTCCATCAATGCCGTTGGTTTGAGTTGTTGCGGGGTTGACCGAGGTTATCATTAGGTTCTCACCTTCTTGAAGATCCCCAATTATCTCACCATTGAGCACAAGCGTTGTGCTGCCGTTTGCTAGAATTATTGCAGACATAAGCTTACCTATTTATTTATTTGTTAACCACTATGATCAGGTCAACGCTGTGAATTGCGCCCTGAAATTTTATCGCACCCTGAAGCACGGGTGATTTCCTAAGCTCTCGATCTGACTGAGGTTGATCGGCTAAACTATTTGCTAGCCAGTAAAAACCGTTTTGGAATATGCTGCGCTTAAATGTTTCGACATCGCCAAACGTATCGGGGCTTGACCATGTACCCGGGCCAATAAAACCGGCAGTTACGAATCCGCGAGTTGTCTTTTCTGCTTGATCAATAAGCTGATCCACGCCTTTTTGAGTCTGTGGGATCTTTGTTGATGTTAGTTTTAGCAGGTTAAACATATCGGTTGAGACTGCATCTACATACGCTAACAAATTGTATCGATTGTCAGTAAAATCATTCGCGCCGCTTGTTAAAATTACAGGCGATAATTTGATTGTAGTGTAAACATCAAGACCAACAGCTTTAGCTTTAAGCAGTTCTATGTCGTCATAATCTTCTGCAGCAACAGAAAGCTCCTTAACTTGCATAGTTAATGCTGAATTAATCGCATTAAAAAGTACAGTGTGAGTGCGTGCCATGTATGACGCTGCCATTTTTCTATTGTTCGCTTTACTGAATAGCATGCGGTAATTGGTTAAGCTAGAAAGTTTTATGTCCCAAACGACGTTTGTAGCGCTAACCTCTAGATTCGCCGGTGCATTAAACACGTCATACAATAATACGCCGTTAGCCTGCGCCCATTGTGCAAGAGATTTTGATTCAACGTCGGTCGGATTGTCAATAAACATGCCGCCCTTAAAGTTTGTAAGGGCTTTTATTTCAGTGACGGCTGCCTCTTTAGACTGCAGTGCAATTGTTGTTGATGCTGCACCTTGTGCGAGTGTAGAGCCTGACCCTTCTGACAATGTAAGAATATCACCGATAAAAGTTCCGCCTGCTGGAGCAGTTAGAAATGTTAAAGCGCTTGAAGTTCCTGTGGTGTCGCTAGTAATGACAATTTTTTGATCGTCAATGCTTGCCGTTGCGCCTGTTAGTTCGTCGTTGAGTAATCCGACAACTTGCACCAAAGTGGTTACAGCTCTAAAATCAACACCTGTTACGTTCTGGGTTGATCCGTCAACGTCAACATCAAAAGAGCCGTCTTGTATTGCTTGTAGAACACCGATTGTAGCGACCTCTGATAGCTGGGCACCGGTCAATACTGCGGCAGTAGCTGCCACAGCTTCTTCTGCTGAGCGCCAGTATGCGATAACTAGGTAGCCGCCTTTGTTGACAGGGTTCGGGCTTGTACCGAAAAAGGCTTTTGAGAATTCATAAGGCTTTGAATAAGTTCCGTATTGAGACGCAACGCTTGCAGAATCACGATGAATACTAAACCGATTAGTTGACGACAGGCCGCCGATTTTTTCGCCCGTAATGATTGTTACAATATTAAAGTTGTCGCGAGCCGCTAACTGACCGCCCTCTTGAATACTGACATTGATTACTTCTGTAATGCTTGCGCTCATGTCTAAAACTCCACTCTGTTTTCTGATAATATTGATATTTGTGACGTGTCAATTCTTAGCGTATCAACATCGACTGTGCTTGTAACCTGCATATTGAAGTTAAGCTCAACTCGTTCGCCGTATTGCTGGCCAGCTAACAGTTTTACATCTGTAATAGATGTTGTGCTAAAGACTCCAATTTGCAAAGTGTATTGGAGCTCTAAAGATTTTTGCGATTTAACCAGCAATGAAAAAGATGTTGCTCTTTCGTGTGCGCCATCGCCATAGAATGATAAAACTATCGGCACTATGCTACGGCTAAAGTATGTCATTTTCTCAGCGACAGAATCAAACTTTTCTCCGCTGCTTAATTGTCTTAATGTGCCTAGCGAGTCAACAGCAATGAAAGCAGTATTATAATCATCTATCTCGTAACCGTCTCGACCAATTCGTATCAGCTGCTCAGAATAATCTAAAAGATCCCGAACAAATGTTGCGGCCTTAACTAAAGGCCTGCTCATGTTGACACCAACAATGGGCGCTTTGTCTCTTCTGCAAGCTGCTCACAATAACCAAAATCATTATAGTCGCCTTTCCCTATGAATTTGAAATCTTTTGACTTGTACAATATGTATTCGCCGTTGTTAAGGTTTTCTAAACTGTGCACCATTAGATAATCATTTGAATAGTCAATCGTGTCTGGGTTGAGTTTGTCTTTTTCTGCTGACTGCACAAGGCATTCTTGAGATCTAGATGTAACGACTATTGACTGAACAAAGTTAGTCGTGGTGATGCTGACATTCTTAATCGTATGCTCAGATGACAAAAGCTCTATAGCAGGCGATAAATCAATCATACATTGCCCCAGTAACAACCTAAAAAGTATCTTAAATCACCACATCGCTTATAGACACACACACTAAACAAATTTAGCATAACAATCTCGTTATATCTAACAACTGTTGCAATGTGAAATCTTCCAATCTTCAGGCATAAGTGCATTGTATTAAAATATTTTATCACGATCCTCTCACTACGTAAGTTATAGAGCCTCTAAGTATGCCTGTGTCAATTAACACTTGGCTGCTGCCTTTTGCGTTCTTTGTGCTCTGGCTTATATCAGGCCAAACGCCATAGCCTCGCGTTGTGAAAGCCCCCTTAGAGATATTTACGGCAGTAACACCTACTAGCCCTAGCGCAACTTTTGCGCCTTTACCGCGCTGATATACGTCGCTAAATTGAAGCTCAACCGCGTTTTTTAGTTCGTCTTTTTTTTCAATAAATGGTGTATTTAAAAATGATCGTCTCGGAATTTTTTCCCCGCCGTATTCATGTATAGCGCCAACGGCCGCAATTGTCATACCTTCGCCGTATATTTTGCCACCTATTTTCTCAGAAGGTAGGCCAACAGCAACGTGAGACCTTAAGGCTACACGTATATTTTTAGCATAAGCCGTTGTTCGTTCTAACATTTGCTGAGGCGTTAAGTTAGACAAAAAAACCACCTGCACGACTTCGTGTTAACATCAAATATCTTTGTCCGTATTTAGTAGACCTAAGCCAGTCTGATCGCTCACTGCTTGAAGGTGAAAGTGCGGCAAAAGATAGTGACACATTGCCAGCAGACGTAGATGAAATGTCCTTGTTCGTGCTAGATTTGGCACTCTCTTCGCTAATAAGCATATGAGCAATAAGATTCAAAATAATTTCTTGATCATCAGGATATGCACCCCCATAATAAAACGGCCAAACGTCAGCTAATATATTTATATTGGCGTCGTATTTAGCAAAGTCAAATACAGGGAATCTAGCCTTAAAATCATCAATTAACATTCTTTTAGATAACCAAGCTCAATAGCATGCATGACCTTTTTTAGCCCTTGTTTCTTTTTAGCGTCGCATTCTGTAATCGTATAGCTTTCGCCTTTTTTGATTAAGCTATCAAAGACTTGATGAGGAGCTTTCTGCAAATTAACAACCTGCATGCCCTCGCCAGCCACTTGATCGCTTTCATCAAGTAAAGATCCCTGACCTAAATCTTCGCCGCCTTCAATAATTGCATCCTGAGTATTATCGATAGCCTTTTCGACAACGACCTTTGACTGATTTTGCTTGTTCTTCTTCATAAAAACACCCGTGAATTCGCTTCATCCGTGAATAGATTAATTACAAACCTGTAAGAGTTCGTGCTGAACCTGTTTCAATTACATCTAAGCCTGCGATGCTAAAGAAGCTCTCAACAAAGTATTTAAAGCCTCGCTGATCAACACTAGAGACGTTTAACGGAACAGGTAGACGGAACTGCATAGCTCGCCTGTTGTTACTGAATGCGACGGTCACAGAGGCATCGCTTGCGCCTGCGGTTGCTGCCTTGCTAGTCAAACCAAATGTGATGGTTGGGAAGTTAGCAATCAATGCAGCCAGCACTGACATTTCAGAACCTGCTGAGTTTAAGATAGTGCGCTGTGCAATATTAAAAACGCCGACCGGCATTATGACGTTAGTCGCTTTAAAGGTCTCGACGTTTAAAACTCCGGTAAACTGTGCAGTGATAAGCTCAGCAATCTCAGCATAAAGCTCCGCACCTGTTAGCGTTGAAGCTGCACCGCCTGCTGATGATGTTGCGAACGCTGATGAGTTTAAAAGGCCGGTAGTCTTTTGAGTTCCGTCTGCTCGAAGCTGGCCTAAATAACCGATTGAGTCAAGATCACGATTATACAACTCAGCGTGGCCTTCAAAGAACCGAGAAGGCAGATTAATGTTTTGAAGCTCGGCTTGTTTTAGCTGAACCTCAGTCCATGCACTTTCTGCTTCTTTAGAGAATACTGGAATAGAATCATCTTCGCCTGACAGGGTGATCTTGCCCGTACCGTTTGATGCAGTGCCGGACTCTACATAGCCTCCCTCAACCGTAAGCTTTAACTTTTGAATGGATGTTGCATAGCCGCCCTCATTGTTGACAGTTATGCCGCTATTCAAGAAGGTCAAGCCTGCGAATTCTTGTGTGAATATTTCAGGGCTTACAAACTCAAGATTTCGAGCGAGAATAATACCGCCCTCGTCTTTAAAAGATTTTGCAGTGTCTGCAATCTTCTCGAATGATTTTACATTGTAAACTTTGTTTATATCTGCGCTTGTTTTTTTCACTTGTGCAACCCCTATAAAAATTTATTGATGCGAACTAGCCAAACTTTAGCCGCTTTCTGTGACCAAAAAACAACGTCACCTGCTGAGATGACCCCAGTGCCGACGGATGCGTCGGTGGCCTTTCCCGCTTCTGCCGTGTTTGCATTGATGACTTGAACAGGGCCGTAGCGCGAAGGGTCTGCTGCGTCTGTGACGGTAACGGTGGCAAATCCAAAGTTAATAACCTCAGCGACTTGGTCAATGCCTGCGCCAGTGGTTTTGTATACGTTGACGCCAATCTCGTTGGTTATTTTACGTGCAACAATTCCAGCGATTACGGGCGTTGAAGATCCGTCCATGTTGTCAATAGATCCACTGTCGAATTTGGCAAAACGACCAACGCGCAAATCATTTTCAAATTTATCATAAGCGCTGATATTGCCGACTGAGTCAGTAATCAATTCGCCTGCGGGTAGTTCTGCGTTTGTAGCGAGGACTGTGTTGTTAAAAGGCATTATGCTTCTCCTAGGTCTTTGGCAATTCGCGCACTTAGCGAGTTATCGTTTTTGTTGTCACCAAATCCACTGTAATTAGGCGATGTTTTTCTAAGCAATTTGAATGCAACTGATAGTTCAGCATCTTCAAATTTGTCAGTCGATTGGGTTGATAAAGAATCCCGCATAACGTCGTTAGCAGACTTTCCACTAAACTCGTAATCATCGTCAAGAAACTGACGCGCTTTATTGATTACAGATGAATATCGCTTGACTTCAACATCAGCAAAAGCCTTTGATCGAACATTTAGAGCATCAGCAAACTTTTTGTCGTCTGCGTCTTTGCACTCGGCGTCTTCCATCTCTTTTTTTTCTTTCTCCATGTCGGCCATTTTTTGTTTTTCTTCGTCGCTGTATTCGTCCTCAGATTCCATGTCAGCCATCTCAACGCCTGCTTCTTTAGCGTAAGACATAATCTGCATGAGAGCTGGTCGAAGGGCTTCAATCTCGTCTACGGGTACTTTTCTCATTGCTTCGGGTAAAGCCGTTGCAATCTCAGCAATTTGCTCAAGATTTAGCTTGCCCTCAGCATCTAGAAATGATTTATGAAACTTCATATTCTTCTCACTCTTAATTAATTTTCGATCTATGAAACTACACAACGAACCACACCGGCCCGCTGGCACTGCTGCGAGGTGGTGCGGGATGATGTTAATTTGCTCAAAATCATACGTGTCGTGTGAAATAAGCTCAGCATGATAACCTAACGACAGCTCACGCTTATCTTTGAGGGCTGGCATCATCGAATCAGATATTGATATTTTGTTTAAAATCGCAATAAATGAATTTGTTTGAGGAGTTATTTGGTCAATCAGTTTTGATTGTTCTACAGTGCTGCCTGTGTCTGGCCTTGGCTCGTCTAAATCAACATGCTCGTTAGTCAAAGGGATGCCAAGCATTGCCTGAGCCGCGTTTGCTATAGTTGCTGGGGATCGATAAACAGTAAATATCTTTTCGCTAGGGCTTAGATTAAGCTCAGACCCTAAATACTCAATGACGCCATCGCGCACACTTATTGCGGTTTTGTCTTCGCTAGAAAAAACAGCAACATCAGCAAACTGTCGAACAATCTTTACATCTTTATTAATCACTGCCATAAATAAAACCTATGCTAATGCTCGCGAGTATAAATCCTATCTATATCAATAGTCAAATAATGCAATTTTAACAGCCTGCCCCCCATATCATTAAACTGATGTTACCGTTGCCGAAAACCTATCCACTGTGATTGATGCAGCCTGAACAGACGAAAATCTAAATCTAGCACCACCAGTTCTATAGTCCTCGTCCTCAATAAGCATATGATACGAAAAAGCGATCTTGTTACCCGTGACGGCCGTTTTATAATAATTGTGTATTACTTGATGCTCGTGTGCTGTACTTGTTCCCTCAGCTAGGCTTATAAACATATCAAACTCTTGCGCCGCAAGATTATTAAATGCAGCAAATCCTACAATATCAACAACGTCGCCAACCTTTAACGATGAGAAATCAAATTTGTTAGTTGAAGCATTCCACAATACATCTTTTGAGTTTGGATTGTACGCGTTTAAACTATCCGCGTTGTTAGTTATGTATGTGTCTGTTGCGTTGCCTGTGTGCGATATAGCTGAGTTTGTGCTGTTAGTAATAAACCAGTAAGTCTTGCTTACGCCTTCGATTGATGGGGTCGGTGTCCGTGGGTATGGCATATCAATATCTCCACAAAAAAGCGGTTGCACTCACTGCGCCGGCAACATCTGCTAACACTATTTTACCTTTAATTTGTGGCCCAGCAAACGACGGCATAGTGTAACTTGCATCAGCTCCAGCAAGGGTTAAGTTGATAATCGAATCACCTTCAGACGGGCCTTGAAATTGGCCGTCAATGGGTGATACGGTTATCGTACAAGTTCCTGCCGAGGGCGTAACAATATCACCGTTCGCATCATATAGAGCGATAACAAACACGCTTGCATCATAGTCGGGTGTAAGCGCATCGGTGAAAAATGACCCGTCAACAGGCAGTGTGTTTGATCCACTGTTTTTAAAATACTTTCTTTCAGCCACTTGTATTCTCCAAATGTAATAAAAATTTTTAGTCGCCCATTTTGGGTATAATCAAATCATAGTCACATCGGCAGTTATAATCGACGCCCGGAAGCAAAAATCTACCATTTATTAGTGCCCCTTTTGACAGGTCAAACTCCACACCGTTAAGCTTGAAGTGGCTAGGTACTGCGTTTGGGTATCTTCCGCTTGGATTGCCACGCACTCGCTCATCCTCAGACGTTCGCCAGCGAGCGCTTTTGATTCCTAAATTCTGCGCCCTAGCCTTAGTCGTCAGGCTGTTAAATGTGCTTATCTGTGTACGAGCAACCATCTTGGCTTGCCCTTTTCGCGTCTCAACAAGGTCGTCAAACTGGCTTAAAATTTCAGGGAGACCTTTGCCTTCTGCCATTGACCTGAGCGTACTGCTTGTAAATTGCTGTAGCGTGTCATCACGTAGCTTTTTAATCCATTGCTCAGTCTCTAGCTTGTATGCGTTAATCTGAAAAGTTAAGCCTTCAGTGGCCTCAAGCTCCTGCCTGCTGATGCCTACAGATTGCTCCATTCGTGAATATAGAAGTTGTTGATTTCTTCTGTCAACTCGGCCCGTGAACTTTTCAGTCATTGCTTTTATGCGCTTTTCACTAAATCGCTTTAAAAGCTTTCGAGTTATTCTGCTCGCTTGCTTTAAATAAATAGCTGCGAAGTTTCCGCTTTGTGCATCGCTAAACTTTTCAACAGTTCCTTTGTTTAAATACTCAAGCGCTTGATGTTTATAAAGCTTGCCCATTTGCTCGATCATGTACTCAGCCGCCTCGCCAAATTCTCTGATCTCAGACTTTGGTGATTCTGGCGCCTTAATTGATGCACCTTTTGCGGATGAAACGTCACGCTTCAATTATTCTCTCCTTTGCAATATTAAAGTAATTCTCATCCAGCTCAATGCCGATAAACTTTCTATCAAGATTCTTAGCTGCTACACCTGTCGATCCGCTTCCCATTGTCATATCCAAAATAGTGTCGCCTTGGTTGCTAAATGTCTTGATTAAGTCTTCAAGCAATAAAACCGGCTTTTGTGTTGGATGATGACCGCTATAATATTTTTTGTATTTCAATATATTGCTTTTGTATTTATTGCCTTCCCATAAGTTAAAAGTGCTTGAAAATTCTGCTTTAAATTTATGGTCAATTTGCTGTAACTCATTAAAACAAGTGTAACCATGCATTGTATCAATACGGTAATTGTAAATAATGCTGTTATAGGTATCAAGGGTGCATAAATCAAATTGTGAGCTGTTAAACCTTAAAACGTGGTCTGCTCTTTGACCAACTGTGGCAATTATTCTTTTCTTGGTCAAGCCAATGAAATCATAAGCTTTTTTAAAATAATGGCGCAACGGATGCAATCCTTCATAATCGTCATTCTTGCTAAATACCAAAATATCCTCTATATAGCTAACTGGTGCTTTGTTTGCAATCAAGCAATTTGCGAAGTGTAGCTTATCCCAGTACATATTATAGCAATGGGGTAGATTAGGGATTGCTTTACTAATAAGTTCAGTTGTAAAAGGCTGCTGTGCACTTAATACCATTTTCCCATTTTTTCGTAGTAATCGATTAGCTGCGCTCATTACCTCTTCTGTGTTTATAACATTATCCCAGCTTGAATTGCTAAGGTGCTTATACTTAGCTAAATCACCGCCCATGCCCTTAATCGTTCCATATGGCAAATCTGTCAATATCATATCAACAGAGCCACTTTCTATCTCCTTCATGCGCTCCAAGCAATCGCCAAGCATAAGGGTTATCAAAGCGTATTATCCTTATTAATTTCGTCCTCGTCATCAACAGGATCAAAGAAGCTAGATAAAGGATCGGGCTTCATAACGTCGTGCTCGCTCAAATATTTCTCATAGTCTGCACCAATTTCCCATAAAATACGAGCGTTAGCGATCACTTTTTGTTCATAATCTACGGATTCGTTGGCGCTGTCACCTTGATTCTTTTTAAAGTGTGCGGGTTCTCTTCCATGAATTTTCATTAGCTGATTGATTGGCGTGATTAAATAGTCGGATTGTAAGTATTTAATTGTCGATATAAACACTTGCTTCTCACCCTCACCAGTTGCATTCATACCCCTTGCGGCCTCTCCTACAAGCCATGACAGCGGTATTCCCGTGACCATAGCAATACGCCTAAGTGTTATCATGTCGGATTCAGCGAGGTTTGTGAGCGATTGTGACACCACGTCTACGCTGTCCTCAGAATCAATGATGCCTGCACCCTGAACTGATCTAAGATTTTCAATGCTTTGAATATATGCGACCAGTTCGCTTTCTCGTTTCTCAGCAAGAAGATCTTTAAATCCTTTTATGCTGTAAAAAAGCGTTGATGACTTTTCGAGAATTACAGGGACGGCTCTTTGTACAATTTGATCGTTGACTATTTCATCACGAATTAATTCAAACTCGCTAATCCCCCCATATTGATAGTTCGGCGCATCGTGCTCAACCGGCCTTACGTAAGTGAAATCGATCACTCGTGAAGGGTGAATTGTTGCAGCTCGAACGCTAAATGCTATGGGCTTGAAGTAATTAACGCTTGATAGGTCAGTATTGACTGATTGAATAAAGACCATATCACCACTAAATACGTGATATTTAACCGCGTCCGGGTCAAAGTCTCTTATTAACGGCTGGCTAAGGTCTGCACCTTTATCGTGAATAACAATAATGGCCCGACCGAAGGCAAGCATAAACAATGTGCAAAGTTTAACGTGTGCTGCCACTTTGTCATCGTAAAACTTCTTGTCCTCAATGCTTTCAAATTGAAGCGTGTCGTTAAGAGCTGCGCCTGACTTTAAGCGTATTATTTTTGAGCCAATGCCTGACTTGTACATTGACCGAAGCTCATCATAATTAACTTTATTGTGCGATATAACATTATTAAGTGATGATGAGCGCTTATTAATTAGCTGATTTGTAAGGCTTAGCAGGCCGTCTCTAAATTCTTTTATCATAGCAGGTCGCCGTAGTTTAAGTTCTTCTTAACGCCCTCTAGAGCGTATCTAATCGCATCGATGTAATGATTGTATTTGTCTACAATATCACCAAGAACGTCGCCACTCAATCGATCAATTTTATAGCTATACTCTACAAACTCTTCGATAGTGTGAACACATCGCGGATGAATGTATATTGTGCCAAATGATTTCATGTGCTCAATGCCGTCAACAACCGACCCGGGCCCTTTTTTTGCGCCTTCAATTCTTCTCATTCCGTTTCGTTTTAAGTAGCTGATTGACTCAGGCCGTGCATTGTCTGCGCGGATCTTGTTAGCCGCAATCCCGGGTATATTTTTAATTAAAAAATCACTTGTTTGGTCTAATTCAAGACCCACCTGGCCGGCCTCGAACTCAATATATAAATCATCCTCAAATATGGCAACACAAACACCGGCGGTAGGGTCTTGTGAAAAACCAAAGTCTAAGCCGTAATGTTTTGACCAACCATACGCAGATTCGAATTCTTTTACTTTAAACTTGCCCTTAAAAATTTGAGCATCTGATACCTCTAAATATGCGCCTTCCCAGATGTGACGATACATATAGTCGTCCATGGTCTCTTGTGCTCGGATTCTTTGAAGCTCAAGCTTTGAAGGAAACCACGGATTGTCTCTGTAGTTAAGTTCGGCAATAAGGCAGCGTTTAGGGGGGTTTTGTCTAAAGCGCTTATCTACTGGGCTTCCTTTCTTCTTTGGATTCCATATTAACCAAATCTCAGAATTAAATGCTCGTATAGTTGGCTCAAGGTCAATGAATGCGTATTCCGGTACGTCCTCGGCTTCCTCTATGATACAAAGGTCTATCTGTGCCAACGACTTTATAGACTGAATATTATGCCTCAGCCCTTTAAATATAAACTCTGTGCCGTTATGGCCTCGTAGATAATCGATGCCTACATCATAACAACTTGAAAGCCAAGGGTCTGAAGCTATAGCGTTTTTAAGCTCAGCGTGAAAGCTGTTTTTAATTGAGTCTTGAAGTTCTCTTGTGCAAAGTATTTTTAGAGGCTCAATAGCTCCCCATATGGACGCCATCTCTGCAAAAGTAAATGACTTTGCTGAAGCTCTGCCCCCATAAGCTCCTCTGTAATCAACCGATCCTCTAGGGGGCGCAAAAACAGGCAAAAGCTTAGGGGGAAGCTTAATCCTCTTGGTTGTCACTAGCAGCCTCTAAAATTATGCGCTTTGGCGGTGACATTGACCCGTCAGGGCTTGTGTGCTCGGCCTGTATTCTATCCCCGTACTTTTTAGGATTAAGCTTTGATGAAAGCCACTTTCTAGCGTCCATTCTTAACCTTGCATGAGCAACCGTGACCGCATTCGCGGCAAGCAAAGGCTTTCCATTGACAATAACCACTTCACCTTCAAAGATAACGGGTTGCAATGCTTCATTGTCAACAATGTCAATAATGTCATCTGAGTGAGCATCGGCAGACTCTTTTTTGGCTATCGCGTACTGGTCACGAAACTCTTGATTGGTTCGTAGCCATTTAAATATATTTGTTTTTGATGGGAACTGCTTTTCCTCACAAATTTTACGCAAAGAAATTCCATCTGATAACTTAGCGCAAAGCTTATCTGAAAGCTCTTTAGTGTATTTAGAAGGTCTACTCATATAATTTATATACGCTTTAATTAGTAAAATACATAATAAGAAACTATTTTAACATACGTTATATATTACAACAAAGTATATGCTTGTAATATATAACAGCTTACATCCTGCATAAGTAATGCATAATAGATTACATCAACTTAACTAATACAGCAAAAGGCAGGCACATTATGAAAAACAAAGTTATAGCTCTACTTATAAAGCACGGGAACAATGCTAATGATGTTAACAAGATGATTGAAAATAACTACGATCAAGCATTAAATTTATACCCAGACGCTAAGGCTTCTTTTTTGGCAAATTTCATCATATGTCTGTAGTTTGGGTTATATCAGATAACACAGATTAAATTAATGCCCTTCGGGGCTTTTTACTTAGCGAGAATGCTTATGAATAACAATATAACTTGGGGCGTGGACGGCTTAGGCCGATGCGTCTTATGCCGCAGAAACGGAAACACTGCTTTATTTTCAGGGCTTCCCGGCACGAGTGGCGCTGAATTACTTTACTTATACTCAAAATACAGGTTTGACGGACAATCCTCAAATGAATGATCCAGCAACTACCCCTTCAATCGTCACGTTGTTCAGCCACATCAAAGACAGGCACAAAGGCAACCGATCAAGCTTTGCACGTTGTGTTGGGGTGTCGCCTCAACTTGTCGCTGGCTGGCTTAAGTCTAAAAAACCTTACTTTGTGGTCGATGGAAAAGTTGTTCAGTTAGTTGTCGATTTTAACGACATGAGATTAAATAAAATATAGTGAGCTTATTTATGATTAAGAAACTCAACCTATGCAGCACTGATGAAATAAAAACAGCTATTAAAATTGGGCACAATGTATATTATAATCATGTTCACAGCGAAGTTGTTCGGCAAAAAAGCGGCACTTTTAATGTCACGACGCTCAATAAGAACGGCGAAAGCTACACTCAATTACAGCTATCTGCTGTCATTCTAAAAGATGGCTTTGCGGGTTTTTTTATCATTAAAGAGGATTAAAATGAAGGCTCACACATTACGCGAGCATATAAAAAAGCATCACGACGCAAATAGTGCTCAGTATGCCCGGTCACTTGGCGCAAGCCGCCAACAGATTCAGAAATGGTTGACTAATCAGTATATTGTTATCACTGACAATGACGGGCTTAATCCTGAGCTGTATAGTCCGCGAAGAATTCTTTGATCTTGTGGCTTGGCATTATCTCAAACTTGATATATTCCGAGCCTTTTTTTACAATCTTTTTTTCTATAAATGCTTGATAAGCTTGATTATCATTGAATTTGTACTTCTTCTGCAATACATCCAAAAATGGCTTAATGGGATTATCTAGATCTCCTCCCTTGCTGCTCATCCCCCACTCTAAAAAAACAAAAAAATCGCCTTCAGGCACATATAAATTTCTAGGCAACATATACAACACCGCCTTCTCAAAGTTTTTATACTTATCCGTTTTAAACCTGCGACCCTTCCATGCGTCATTAACGCTCAGTGGCTTGATTTTAATTATTGGCATATGATTATATTACATTGAGCCAAAAGCTCCTCCTGTGTACCGTATAGCCGCTCAAATCCATTCTTATCGCTGTGCAGTGTCAGCCACCGCTTAGGCTTGTTATTATCGATCTGCTGATGATGCGGATAACATAGAGGTAATACATTCATGTGGGCGCCTAGCTTTGTCCTGCCATCAATGTGATGAATTGACACATAATGATTCTCAATGCCTTGGTTGTGACAAACAATGCAGCCAATAGCTGATATCTTGTCCTGAAAGTTTTTTTCGGCCTTTGTGCGTGTTTTACCCTTCATCGTCTTATCCTCTACTTTGTTATTTATCACTATCTAGCAATACTCGTGCCCTCTCAAGCAGAGCTTCGCGAACATTATCTTGAGTTTGGGTTAATGCTGCTTCAATTATGTGAGCCGCTTTAGCTTTTCTCCATGCAATGTGTGCTTCTATTTCTGTTTTAAAATATCCTAAATATTTTGTTTTTCCAAAAATAGAAATTTGTGATTTAAACATATTATTATTATTGGACAAGACAGCACCAATTAAATACTTTCCTCGTAATGCTAGCGCGTCATTCAATAAAGAATTTATATGAGGATACACAAAGCAGCAAGTATTTACTGAGTAAACTTTATTTCCTTCTATTAAAATGTCTTTATCTAATTGTTTGCCCTTCCACTCTTGAGATTTTGCCCATTTACTAAAATTTGAAAAAGTTAACCATTCTTTTGATACAGTGCATCCCAAGTATGATGAATTGATTAATTGATATTTGAAGCAGTAGCACCTAATTAACATGTTCTTCCAAGTTTGATAGATATGACAAATATGCCGTTTTCCATTAATTATTGGTTGAACAACGTAATCCGCATCATTTATACCTACACCACATACTAATCTCATGCTATCAATGCCTGTTTTATTGGTTTAATTAAGTTCTTGTTTGGAAACTCAGGAAGAGTCACGCCGTGCTCACTAAAGAATCGATACAGTTGACTTATTACTCGGTCAACCTCTCTCACTGATTGATGCTGAGTCGATGTTTTTTCGATCATCGACATAAGCGTTGGCTTGTAA
>Ga0222645_100266_pt1 | contig 30656 bp, 32 predicted proteins | sample AntAcemetagen292_FD_179881 | JGI IMG/M metagenome (GOLD analysis project Ga0222645, IMG submission 179881) | Saline water microbial communities from Ace Lake, Antarctica - #292 | ecosystem: Environmental > Aquatic > Non-marine Saline and Alkaline > Saline | place: Antarctica: Ace Lake | collected...
CCCCCCGGCTGGAGCGGAACATCGCGCTGGCGATGGTGGCGGTCGCTCACGCACCGGTCGGGACGGAAGTGAACATCATGACCCCGTCCGGACCCGCCCGTGCGACCGTGGTCGAGCGTCCGTTCTACGATCCGAAGAAGAAACTCGCCGCTGCCTGAGCGCCCTAGCCCATGAAGAGACCTGACATATGTCCAACCTCTTGATTCAACTGCACTGGCAGCGTGTTGAACCCGCGCTTCTGACCGGCGAGTATTTTAACGCGCATACGGTGCGATTCAATGATGCCTGTGCCGTCCAAGTGGACGCCGCCCCTGATTGGGGCGGCGATCCGGCCAACACCAAACCCGAACACGCGCGCGATATGCCCCTGTCCGGTGCCTATGACCACGCGGCGCAGGTCATGGTTGAAAACATGTGCGTCCGGGATGCGTTGGAAGGAATCGGTGCCTTTATCGCGAAAAGTGCGCCTGAATGGCAGGGAACCTGAGCTGATGGACGCGAGCCATAGAGTGCCGGACTTGATCGCATTCCTGCGAATTACCGGCCCCTGACACTGCTTGCCTTTCTCGAATGCGTGGTCAGCGTCTTTTCTGGATTACACGGCTATTGAGCATGGTCCGCTGCGGCGCAGCTATGCCGATTTCTACCGGCGGTCACGACAGCTTGCCTTGTAGCTGACGCAAGCTGGGATCGGGCTCGGCGATATGATGCGGCGGTGAGGCGATAGCGCCGCGCGCGGCAAGCAGGTCCTCGACATCTGCCGTGTTGAGGGCGAGCCGATGGTAGGCCGAGACCGCCTATGCCGCGATCTCACGAGGAAAACGGAAGCATTTAAGGCGCGGCATGCTAGATTGGGGTGTTCATGATGATCGGCTAGCCTTTCGCGCGTAGGCGGTCGACTTGGCAATGCCCGCTGATGAAGATCAACGGCTACCCTATACTTTGAAGGAAAAACGCGGGGCTCTTGTTTGAGGCGGCAGCTTCGCTAACGATTGTCCGTATCCTTAGGCCGCCACTAACGGCTGGGAAGAAAAGGAAATGAAATGAGCAATACGTTTTTTCAACCAGTCTCCGGTTTCGAGCTGCCGCGCTACGCAGGCATTCCAACTTTTATGCGGCTGCCCCATGTTCCGCTCGGGGATGCACGAATGCGCGAGGTTCAGATTGGTCTGATCGGCGTGCCGTGGGACAGTGGAACCACCAATCGGCCCGGTCCGCGTCACGGGCCCCGTCAATTGCGCGACATGTCAACAATGATCCGGGCGCAGAACGGCATCACTGGTGTGCGCCCCTTTGAAATCGCAAACTGTGCCGACCTTGGCGACGTGCCGCCCAATCCGGCCGATATCATGGACAGCATGAAGCGTATCACCGCATTCTATCGCGACGTATTGGCGGCGGGCGTCCTTCCGGTCACCGCGGGCGGTGATCACCTTTCAACGCTGCCTATCCTGCGTGGGATCGCAGAAAAGGCTCCCGTAGGAATGATCCATTTCGACAGCCACACCGACCTGTTCGATGGTTATTTCGGCGGTACGAAATACACCCACGGCACACCTTTTCGCCGTGCATTAGAAGAGGGACTTCTTGACCCAAAACGAGTCTGCATGATCGGAATCCGTGGCACGACCTATGACAATGAAGATCGCGATTTTGCCGACAGCGTCGGCATCAGAGTCATACCGATTGAGGAGTTCCACAGACGGGGTGTCGTTGACGTGATGACCGAAGCGCGTGAGATTGCAGGGGACGGCGATACCTATATCTCTTACGATATCGATTTTGTGGATCCTGCTTTCGCTCCTGGGACAGGCACACCAGAGATTGGAGGGCCAAATAGCTATCAGGCGCTCGAAGTGGTCCGCCATCTGTCCGGCGTTCGCATCGTCGGGGCCGACGTGGTTGAGGTCTCTCCACCCTTCGATTCCTCCGGCAATACCGCGTTCCTTGGGGCGTCGATCATGTTCGAACTGCTCTGCGTGATCGCTCCGGCACTCTGACGTGCACTCTCGGATCGAAGACTTCCTGTCTTGGCCTGTGCCCGGTAATGGTGCGCAATCTAAGATTATCCAAGTGAGGTTAACCCAATGTCCAATGAAAAGACCACGATGATGGCGGTCGTGACGCGCGGCAATGGTGGCTATGACAAACTGGAATACTGCTCAGTTCCGTTGCCTGTGCCAGGTCCAAAAGAGGTTCTGCTTCGGGTCTTAGCGGCAGGCGTTAACAATACCGATATCAACACACGTCTTGGTTGGTATTCGTCAAGCGTCACCGCAGACACAGGTGACGCGGCAGAAACGCAAGAGGTTGACGCCCAGCAAAAGGCGGACGGTGGCTGGAACGGTGCAATACCATTTCCGCTTATTCAAGGCACGGACTGTTGCGGGTCGGTTGTGCAAATCGGCGACGGCGCTGCGCAAGATCTGATGGGCAAGCGGGTTTTGGTGCGCGCTTGCATGCGCCCAAACGGCTATGATGTGATGGATAACGTCTGGATGGCTTCTGACTTTAACGGGGCTTTTGCCGAATATGTCAAAGTGCCCGCAAGTGAAGTTTTTCCGGTTTCTTGCGACTGGACAGACGAAGAACTTGCAACAATACCTTGCGCTTATGGGACCGCCGAGAACATGCTGCATCGTGCGAATGTTGGCGTTGGCGATCTGGTGCTTGTGGTGGGTGCGTCGGGTGGCGTCGGCTCTGCCGCAGTGCAGCTGGCAAAACGTCGGGGTGCGAATGTTGCGGCGATTACCAGCGCAGCAAAGATGAAACAGCTGAGCGCAATGGGTGTCGATATCCTTGTTGATCGCGCCGAAGACTATGTGATGCGACTTGGCCAAAATAGTGTAGACGTCGTTGTCGATAACGTTGCAGGACCAAAATTTCCACAAATGCTCAAGGTGCTTAAGCCCGGTGGTCGATATGTTTCGTCGGGGGCAATTGCCGGTCCGGTCGTCGATTTGGATATGCGCGATATGTATTTGAAAGACATTACCTTTTTTGGCTGCACTGCTTGGGACGCTCCTGTGTTCCCAAATTTAGTCTCCTACATCGAAAGAAATGAAATCCGGCCGCTTGTCGCAAAGGTATTTCCACTTGAACAGATCGCGCAAGCGCAGCAGGAGTTCATGGGAAAAAATCATTTTGGTAACTTCGCATTGGTCCCAGCCCAACGCGCAAACTAAACGATTCTTACGTACCAGCATCATGCACCAAATCCCGATGGATGTGTTGTCTGCATGAAAGTTGGGCTTGAAGCAGAAGCCCGCAGCGTCCAGCGCTGAAGTCTGCACCGGGGGGCAAAGCTACTGTGCAGCTCCTCATCGATTGCGTTTAAGGGCAATAGGTAGAACGTAGCCTTCTACCCACTCAGGAGAATTGAAAGTGATCACAGGCCATATGTTAATGGCGATGAATCTTGATGGATTTGTTGCGCGAGAAGACTTTGGCCTTGATTGGTTGATGAAGCAAAAGACTGATGGTGAGGATCACGGCAACGCGGCGGTTATGAAGTCCGTCGATGGGCTTATAATAGGAAGTGGCTCGTTTTAGACCATGTTAAACTTTGGCGCTTGGCCCTATGAGATGCCAGTCGTCGTGCTGAGTAGGGCAATGAAACCAAACGATATCCCCGAAGAGCTTCGTCAAAAAAGGGACCGTCAGTGCGCTCGCGCCGCGCCAACTTATGGAGTCCCTGTCGAAGCAAGGTTGGAAACGCGCCTATATCGATGGCGGTAAGATCATTCAAAGCTTCATGCGAGAAAGATTGATTGCAGATATGACCGTGACTATTATTCCGATCCTTATTGGGGAAGGTCAGCGGATGTTCGGGTCTTTGGATGCGGATATTGACCTGAAAATTTTAGAGTCGAAATCGTGCCCGTCTGGCTTGGTCACATCAAGATACGAGGCTACTTAGGTGTCCCATCCCGGACGATTACATTGATCCTCGCCGATCTGCCTTTTTCATGGCAAAATCGGTTTTGAGCGCGGTTAGGAACGGAGGGCAAGGATCCTGATCCAGCTTCACAAGAAGGCGACGACGACGCCAAAGATCCGGACTGCTATCCAGGCGAGCGACGAGCCTGCGTGGATCGTGGCGGAGCGCTACGGGATCTCTGAGCAGACGGTGTGGAAGTGGCGCAAGCGCGACAGCGTGCAGGATCATCATTGAGACCTTCACACGCTGTCAAACACCTAAGTCTCGCGCACCGCCATGGGAGGACGCCGCATGATACGACGAACAAACCCCGCACTTCCTTGCAAAGACGCCGGACCAATCAGTGCGGCCACCTCGTCAAGACATCCGCTACAACAGGCCTGCCGCGAAAAGTGGGGAGATCAATTGGCCAACGCCGGTCGGAAAAATCGACACATTTGTACAGCCTGGCGTGACCCAATCCGTCGGCCTGCATATCGATCACCGCAGCCGTAGCCCACAATCCCCTTAGCACCTAAAGCAGCACGCGCTTTCCTCCTTGTCAGATTTGTCGCCGCTGCATCTCACGATGACAGCAGCCATAAACCTGAGACAAAGTGAACATTCACCTGTGGGTGTCGAAGGTCGGCATTCGATACTGCTCCTGTCTCAAAAGGTAGCTTGTGCCAATGCCTCGATTACAAGGCCGTTGTCTCCGCAAACGATGCACGCAACCGAGCAAGGGCGGCTTCACGGATCTGGCGGATACGCTCTCTTGATACTCCAAACCGCTCGCCTAGCGCTTCCAGCGTTTTTGGTGTGTCAGATACATAAATTTCTATGATGATCTCTTGTTCACGCTTGGAAAGTCGATCCAGATAGCTAGACATCTTGATCCAGAAGGCACGAGAATCCAAACGTGCGCCGACTTCCTTTTCGACGTCCACATCCGGATCCTCAAGCAGGTCTTGCAGTTGCGTTGAGCCACCATCGTCACCGACGGGGCGGTTCAGCGACCCATCCTGAGCAGCCAGTCTTTGTTGCATCATTATAACCTGTTCGGGCGTAACCGCGAGAACGGACCCTATCCGGTCAACAAGGTGTTCAGGTGGAACCTCGCCCGCGGCGATCAGTTGGCTTTCAACACGTTTCAGATTATAAAAAAGCTTGCGGCTGGATGCTGAATTCGGAAGTTTCACTAAGGACCAGCTTTGGATTTTGTATTCCTGAATTTCCGCCCTGATCCACCATGCGGCATAGGTGGAAAAGCGAAAACCCTTATCGGGGTCAAAACGATCGGCCGCCTTTAACAGCCCGATATTTGCATGCTGCAGAATGTCAGTATCTAGCTCGCGGCCTTTGCCGCCAGCTCTGCTGGTCGCCGCTATCGCAAGAGCCTGATGTGATGTGACCAGACGGTTGCGGGCGGCAACATCACCGTTATCGCGCCAGCGCCTGGCGAGCTGCGCCTCGCTGTGCGCGTCCAGAAATTCTGGGCGTGGTGTTTGTTTGCGAGCCATTTGGGACCGAGGGAAGGTTTTGTTCATTTTTTACACATTTGATTTCGTTTCGATACTAATTGCGGTAAGATTTGCTTGTCAATATAATTTCGAAACGCTATTAGTCCTGCATGAGTGAAAATGCGATCGATACAGAAGAAATCGCCGAGCTACTCGTCTATCTTGGGCGTGCAGCACGCGGGACTGACACAGGATCAGACCTGACGGCGGCGCAATGGACGGCCATGCGGTTTTTCGCACGTGCCAATCATATTTCCCGAACGCCGTCAGCGTTTGCCAGCTTTCATGCCACGACGCGGGGCACCGCTTCGCAAGTCATAAAATCTTTGATGCTAAAGGCATATCTTGCCCGGCATGAGGCAGCCGATGACCGCCGCAGCGTTCGGTTGGACCTGACGCGCGCCGGGAAATCAATCATGCATTTTGACCCTTTGAACAGCCTGACAGAAGCCATTGATCAGTTGGAGGGCAAGCTGCGCATGGCGTTGCGGCAGGCTTTACCCGCATTGGCAGGAGAGCTGGCCAAAGTTCGCGGCACCGTCGCCTTTGGAACATGCGGCGATTGCCGGCATTTTTCGTGCTGCGGTGCGGTCAGCTATTGTGCTTGTATCGACGCTGAACTGGCTCCGGCCGATCTCGGCTGTCTTTGCGTAAATTTTGCTGCAAGCGAAGGCCGAAAGGTACCGATGCCAAGCCTCAAACCAAAGGAAATCTCATGACCATTGCACAAGCTACATCCAGCCCGGCTGACGACGTCGGTATGGCGCATCTTGGACAGATTATTGCCGTCGCTAGCGGCAAGGGCGGTGTCGGTAAAAGCACCGTCAGCACCAATCTGGCATTGGCCCTGGCGGCGCAGGGCGCGGCGGTCGGGCTGGTAGACGCTGATCTTTACGGTCCCTCTGTGCCGGGAATGTTGGGGATCGAGACTGGAAAAGCCCCCACGATGTCACCTGCGGGCAAGGTGATCCCCGCTGAGGCGCATGGGGTCAAAGTCATGTCGATGGGCATGCTGACCGATGACGATAAGCCCGCCATTCTGCGCGGCCCGATGGTGTCGAAATACCTGCGCATGTTCATTCTGGAGGTGGAATGGGGCAAGCTCGATTTTCTGATCCTTGATCTGCCCCCCGGTACTGGCGACACGCAACTGACGCTGGCGCAAGCCTTTCCGCTGACCGGCGCAATTGTGGTCAGCACGCCGCAAGATGTCAGCCTGAAAATCGCCCGACGCGGCATTCGCATGATGGAGCAGGTCAAGGTGCCGATCCTTGGCATTGTTGAGAACATGAGCGGGTTTACCTGCCCCTCTTGCAACGAGGTAACGCACATCTTCCATCAAGGCGGCGGCGCTAAAATCGCGGCCAGCCTGGGCGTCCCCCTTCTGGGTGCCATTCCGCTGGATCCGGCGATCGTGGATTGCGGCGATGAGGGGTGCCCTTTGGTGATTGCGCATCCCGACGCGCCCGCGTCAGCGGTCTATCGCGATATTGCGGCGATCCTGTCAGGGCGGGTGCAAGCGACCGCCGGAGTTCCAACGCCGTTTGACTGGCATTGGTCTGATGACACCAGCAAGCCAAAGCCTTCGGCGCAGGCGGCCCACGCAGGCGGTGCTGCCGAAGTTCCGGTGGCGCTCGATCGCCGCGACGGGCGCACCCTAGTCTTGCGTTGGCAAGATGGCGACGACCAGCAGATCGATGTACGCGATTTACGTTTGGCATGCCGCTGTGCGGCTTGTATTGATGAGATGAGCGGGCGCGAAGTGTTGGACCCAACAACGGTGCCGTTGAACATCGTGCCAACCCGGATCTGGAGCCTTGGCAACTATGCTATCGGCGTCAGCTTCAGCGATGGCCACAGTTCGGGAATTTACACCTTTGGTCATCTGCGCGACATGGTGACCGCCGAGGTCGAAGATGTCTGAAATAACAACGCCGCTGCGTATCCGTGCCGAAACCTCGCCCGCTGATCCGCACAGCATGCGCTTTGTGTTGGACCGGGACGTGCAAGACGGTTCGTTGGCGACCTTTCCCAATGCAGCTGCGGCGCAGGGCGCACCTTTAGCTGAAGCGTTATTCGCCATCGCTGGGGTGAAAATGGTTGATGTGGCGGGCGCGGTTGTGGCGGTGATTAAGGCTGATGATAAGAATTGGGCCGACCTGAAAGGTCCGATAGCAAATGCACTTCGTAGCGCCATTGTTAAATCTTCCGCGCCTTTGGGTCGGGGGACCAGGACCTTAGGCCACGCCCGATCCGATGTCGAAATCCGTCTCGCCATTCAAGAGGTGCTGGACCGGCAAGCTAATCCGGCGATTGCCAGCCATGGAGGGCATGTTAGCGTGACGGACGTGCAGGATGGCGTTGTCAGTATGCTGATGGCAGGGGGATGCCAGGGCTGTGCCTCCTCTGCCGCGACGCTGCGCGGCGGTGTGGAAAGCATGATCCGAGCCGCCGTTCCCGAAGTCAGCGACATCATTGACGTGACGGACCATGACGCCGGGGTGACCCCCTATTACAGCGGCGGATTGGGCGATGGACAAAAGCCAAAGCGACCTTTGCTATATCGCCCAGTGCCGCCCGATGCGATCATGCGTGAAGATGATCAGTTTCTAATCTCGCCAGACTACCTTGCTCCGCGACTTGGGATGGACGCCGAAGACCTCCGGGCCGGGCTACGATCCGGCGAGGTTGTCAGCCAGTCTGAAACCGGAACCGGAGTGGACGCAGGAAAAACCCGGCTGATCATACGCTCCAGTAGTCGTGTCTGGGCAGCCGAAATCGCATCGGATGGTGCCGCCCATGAAATCCCCGCCCCGCGCACTGCTGCAAAAGCCGCCGTAGCTGGCGGCGTGTTACGTGATAAAATTCGGGCACATCTCGCCAACTTGTCGGCAGACGATGTCCCGATGACCTACGGCAAGCTTGCCCGCGCCTTGGGGCTTTACGCGCCCGGATCCATTGCAAAAGTGACACAGGCGCTTGAGGCGACAATGGCTGAGGACGCCGATAGCGGCGCGCCTTTCCTGGCCTCTTTAGTCATCAGTAAAGTTGGTCAAGGCATTGCTGCCAAGGGGTTTTTTCAGAAAGCGCAGGCACTGGGTCGCGGACCGGGCTTCGGCGAAGACGACCGGGCCTATTACCATCGCGAGTTCACCGGTGCGGTTGCCATGCTGACTGCCCCTAGCTGAAACAGGGCTGAAACGGGGTCATTTTTCTTGCCGAAGCGAACGAACTTTGGACTGGGCCCGACGGCACTATTGCTAATGTTGATCACTTGGTAACTGGGAAACCACATTTCTCGTGAAGGTTAATTAGTTAGTTAAAACGCGTCCGATGACAGAGGTGGTCCTAGTTATTCGACCACCTCCAAGGCACCGCTGCCATCCACAGGACCAATTTTATTATAGCCGATAGTTTTCATTTTCTTCGCTCCAGAACTCTGCGTGTTTTCGCTTGCGTGCTAGATACAGCTTTCAAATGCAAATAAAACGACGCATATCAGAGTTCACAATTCTGATTTTTCATATAATTAGGGGCAAATGGAAACTGATATTTTGCTCCTGTTTGTGGCTGGTGCGGAACGGTTAAACATCTCTGCCGCAGGGCACCTTCTTGGCCTTGCGCCCGCAGTGGCCAGCGCCCGTTTGGTAAAGCTGGAACAGGAACTGGGCGCAGAATTGCTGCACAGCACCAAGCGCAAGGTGTCGATGTCGCACGAAGGGCACGCCCTTTCTGCCCTATGCGTGCGAAATTATTTCCCAATCAGAAGTGGGTAGGGCGGCGCTTGGCCTGAATGTTGGGCAGCCGTCCGGCACCCTGCGTTTTGCCGCGCCTAGTAGTTGCGCGCAGTTGCACATCATGCCGCTGCTGCCTGCGTTTCACGCAGCCTATCCGTAGATCACGCTGGACCTGCGCTTGTCGGATACACGCTTTGATCTGATCGAGTGCAGCTTTGATGTGGCCCTGCGCAGTACACCTTTGCAGGACATTAGCCTGCGGGGCCGCAAACTGGCTGATGTTCCACGTATTCTGTGCGCAGCCCCGGATTATCTGGCGCTTCAGGGTGCGCCACAAACGCCCGGCGATCTGCCGGGCCATGATTTTCTGGCCTGGACCCAAGTCACGCCCCGTGAACTGATCTACAAGGATGGCTGGCGCGCGACGCTTGATCCTTGACCGATGGTTTGCCGCACCATCCTCAACGACGGCTCTTGGCTGCGCGTGGCGACGGTTGCCGGAGGTGGCCCAAGCGTCGCCGATGACATCGCCAATGACCGCCTGATTCATGTGCGGCCCGATTGGCGGCAAGACGCCGCCTCCGTACTTTAGTTGATTTATCCACGCTCGAAAGTGCCTACGCTAAAGGTGTGGTGTTTTATTAGTTTTTGCTTGAAACCCTGATGCCAGCTTTTCAAACCAAGCAGCAACTGGCGCTTTGATTTAGCCGTGGGGATTATGCCGAACGGCTTTGCGATCAGATGAGGAGTGGCCTATCGTCATGCCGAACCAAATTGGAACGGCCCTGCAATGCTGATCAGAGTAGGCGATGAGCGGAATGCGATGATTGATCTCGCTTTAGCAGGCCTGTTGTCCTCGATCGCGGGGGCGTTGAACGCTGTTGGCTTCCTGATTGCCGGCTCTTATACCGCAAACATGACGGGTAATATCTCTGCATTTGCAGATACCGTCGCGAATGGATCGATCCTTGTCGCGCTGTCTTTCTTAGGGCTTGTCGTCGCTTTCATCTGCGGGGCCGGCATAGCCGCGTATATTATTCAGACGGGCGAGAAAAAGCGGATCCGTTCTGTCTATGCTTTGGTCATTACCGCAGAGGCCTGCGTCCTTTTGGTGCTGAGTGCCGCGCTCACGTTATTGCCACTCAATGCTCAAGGCGCATTTCTGGTTGTCATCCTCAGCTTTGTCATGGGGCTTCAAAACGCTGCCACAACGATGATTTCGCGCGCGCGCGTGCGGACGACCCATGTGTCAGGCATGGCAACTGACATCGGGATTGAATTGGCGGCATTAGCCGGGGGCAATAGATTGCGGCGGGATGCACTTCCAAAACTGAGCCTTCACAGTTTGACCCTCGTTTGCTTTGCAATTGGGGGTATTTGCGGCGCACTGCTGCTTTGGGTCGTCGGTTATTGGCTGTTTGTTATTGCGGCAATCCTGCTCCTGCTGATCGCATTGCCAGAGGCCCTGCGCGCGCATCGAATCTGACCAAAGCGCTTATATCCGGCACAACTGTAAGGGTAGGGGCCGCTTATGCAGGTTTCGCCGTCTTGCCGCGCACGATCAACTCGGTGGGGACGGTGACGTTGACATGGCGCATGTTAGGGGTCTTGCTCCGGTCGAGCAGAACTTGCGCCAGCCGCCGCCCCAGTTGATGCGGGGACACAGCCATCGTCCTTAGCGACGGCGGCGTCTGCGATATCGTCGGACCCGATGACTGACATGTAGCGGCTCGGCGTCAGGCCCTGACGTTGCAAGGCAAGCTTCGGTGGCGACCATGTCGCCGTTACAGACCAGCGCCGCGACTTCTGAATGCGCCTTGCGCAGCAGGAGGGTCGCCTCTAGTCCCGTCAATTTGTTATCGGCGCAGGGCCAGACAACTGGTGCGCCAAGACCGCGTTCCGTCATCGCGGCCTCATATACCTCGATCCGTTGCAGGTGGAACTGTTCCGTGCCAATGCCGCCGAAAAAGGTGATATGGCGGTGGTCAAGGTCCGCCCGATAGCGGGTCCAGCCGCGGTGGCTTCGTCATCATCTCGATTTTCCAATCGATAAGATGAACCCGAAATCCGCCATTATTCAAAGCCTCAAACCTGTTCCGCGGGGGGCTGAAGTCAGACTGCATGTGCCTGGCCGAAGATGGTGCCGTGACCGGTTTTGTCCCACTTTTGGGCGGCTTTGCACTTGCTCGGTTCCCCGCTTTGGCCTTCCTGATTGGCGTGGTCGGGGACAACGGCGCTGGTAACTCCACCGGCGGCACTAACTGATCTAGCAAGTTTGGTATCCCAGTTGGATTAGCTGGGTGCCGGTCATGCAGTAGACATCGTTAATTACATAGCGCCCCTGCAGCAGGAACCACTGCTGCCGGGGCGCATTATAATGGGGTGCCATCAGCTGCGACCATGTCTCGAAATGGTCAGCTGGCAGGGGCGAACCAGTTTCTGCTGGGGCCGTGGAAACCAAATGTTGTTCGCGGGCTGACGCAGACATTGCTGGCCCCCAGATGCATTGCGCAGGACGAATAGCAGACGTTGTCGAGGATTTTGGCCCGTTGGCCGCTCGAATTCTTGCGCCTTTTTACTCACCAAGCCGTCGCAGTCATTGCCGATGAACAGTGATTGCTGGGCCTGTGCCGGGGCGCTGGAAAACGTGAAAAAGGCCAAGTGCTAGGGTCAGGCTTTGCAGGACGGGGGAAAGGGTTGGCATGGGGATGCATCTTGTCAATGATGTGATCAGAGAATTTACCGTATTGTTTAGTGGCAAATCAGGCATGCTTAGGGCCGCCCTGCGTCTGCAAAGCGGCCCTTGGATTTTAGCTAATTTCAAAGCGAATTTTGCGATTCGACCCGCGAGTTACGCCTGCGGACGCGCTCGCCTGCGACGTTTGCCGTCTGCGTCCACCGATCCGCCGCCGCCAAGGTTGAAGCTGACGTCGGGCAGGGTGACCACGCCCATCAGGTTGGGAAAGCTGTCGGTGGCGTGGGGAATGGCGTTGGCATTGACGAAGTGTTCTTGAAACTTCGGCGCGATTGCTGTTTCGACCTTAGTGATTTGGCGCACGACCTGCGCGATATCGCGGCGGGCGGTAACAGAGCACAGCGCGATGCGTGCCCCGGTGCCAGCGGCGTTCCCGGCAGAGGTCACCTTTTCCAGCGGCGCGTCGGGGATCATGCCCAGCACCATCGCATGCTTTGGGCTGATATGCGCGCCAAAGGCACCGGCTAGCGTGATGCGGTCGACGTGATCGACGCCCATTTCATCCATCAACAACCGCGCCCCGGCATAAAGCGCGGATTTAGCCAACTGGATCGCGCGGATGTCGCCTTGCGTCACAGTGATTAGCGGGCCACCCTTCGCAGTGCCATCGTGCAGAACATAAGCGTGAGTGCGGCCGGTTTCGACGCTGCGCGCGGTGCCAGTTTGCTCTGCCGATCCGATCAGGCCCTTGTCGTCCAGAATGCCCGCCATGCGCATCTCGGCCACGGCCTCGATGATACCGGACCCGCAGATGCCGGTGATCTGGGGCGTGCCGAAATCCGCATCCGTGGACCATAGTTCGCTGCCGATTATCTTGAAACGCGGCTCTTTGGTCTCTGGGTCAATCTCAACCCGCTCGATTGCGCCGGGCGCGGCGCGTTGGCCGGAGCTGATCTGCGCGCCCTCGAACGCGGGGCCGGTGGGGGACGAACAGGCCAGCACGCGGGTCTTGTTGCCCAGCAGGATTTCCGCGTTGGTACCAACGTCTACTATCAACACAAGGTCCTCGGACTTGCCCGGCTCTTCGGACAGGGCCACCGCCGCGGCATCCGCTCCAACATGGCCTGCGATGCAGGGCAGGATAAAGACTTGCGCCGCGTCGTTCATCGCCGTCAGCTCCAAATCGCGGGCACCGAGCGCCATTGCGTCAGAGGTCGCCAGCGCAAAGGGGGCCTGACCAAGCTCCACTGGGTCGATCCCCAGCAGCAGGTGGTGCATCACCGGGTTGCAGACGAAAACCGCCTCTAGAATTTGTGCCGCGTCGACCTTGGCCTCGGTCGCGATCTGAACAGTCAGTGCGTTGATCGCCTCACGTACGGCGGCGGTCATCTCGACCTCGCCTCCGGGGTTCATCATGGCATAGCTGACGCGCGACATCAGATCCTCACCAAAGCGGATCTGCGGGTTCATCACCCCTGCAGAGGCAAGGACCAGACCATTGCGCAGGTCGCACAAATGCGCCGCGATGGTGGTGGACCCAAGGTCGATGGCAAGGCCGTAAACGCGGCCTTCGTGAAAGCCGGGCCAGATATCCAGCAGCTGGTGGCGGTTTTCAAGCGATCCGCGGTGCAGTGCGACGGTAACCTCCCAGTTGCCTTTGCGCAGCGCCTTTTGCAGCTTGCGCAGCACGGCCAGGGGGGCATGCAGATCGTCTATCTGCCACTGTTCCTTTAGCGCCTGCGCCAGCCGTTCAAGATCGCCTGATGGCTCGTGCATGTCAGGCTCAACAACAGTCACGAAGTACAGCTTGGTCGCCGGGTCCATGACGATATCACGTACGGCGGCGGCCTTGCGCACGACTTGGCGGTGGACCTGGCTTTCGGGCGGCACGTCGACGACGATATCGCCTTGCACCGTGGCCTGACAGCCCAGACGCCGCCCTTTGGGCAGCCCGCGAATGTCATCATAACGCTGCTCGACACTGTTCCAAGGGCTTAGCGCGTCTTCGCGCACTGTTACGCCGTGCTTGGAAAATTCGCCATAGGACGGCGAGACCTGACATTTAGAGCAGATGCCGCGCCCGCCGCAGACGCTGTCCAGATCGACACCCAGCTGGCGCGCTGCCGTCAGGATGGGCGTGCCCACTGGGAAATGCCCGCGCTTACCGGACGGAGTAAAGATGACAAGGGGATCGGTCATGGGGGCAGCCTTTAGTCTGTTCTCGCGCAATCTAGCGATTTTCCGAGGGTGGGAAAGGGCGGATACGGCATCACAGTGCGGCAGGGCGTCACTTCAGGATATCAGCGCCCATGATCCAGACGGCCAGTGGCACCGGGGCTGTGGCAAGGGCCACCGTTAGGATGGTCCAGATTGGCGTGAACAGGCGGCTGATTCCGGCCAGCATCAGGATGCCGCCGCCGCCGCCCAAGGCGACATTTCCCGGCACGTTCAGCAAAATCGCCAGCATGAAAAAGCGATATCGTGTCGCCAGTGGGGCTAGCCAGCGGGGCAGGCGGTCTGACAACCTAGTCAGGCGCGACTCCGGTGCCTGCGTTTTGATCCGATACACCATATCGCAGGCCCGCATCATGCGCAGATCGCGAAACAACCCGTGCAGCCAGTCCAGTGACACCCAGCGCCCGACGCCAAAGGCAAACAGCAGTCCCAGCACCGTTGCAACCCAGACGAAAGGGGCGATAATCGACCCCTCCATCACCATCAAAGCGATCGCGATTTCGATCGCGGGCACGAAAGGAATTGCGATGATCGCGGCATAGGCTACGATGGACACGATCACGAAGGTCGTCATGGCGCGCGCGCGCGCCGCGTCCTCTAGGTCTGCGATATGAGCCTGCAACCAGTTGAACAGCACCAAACCGCCCCCAGCAAGGGCCGCAATGACGGCCAGCCGCATAATCAGCCGCGGCAGCGATCGGCGCAAGGGCGGCGGAGTAAGGGATTCACTTGGTTCCATGACCGTCTTTTGGGGTGTTCTGTCCGGCTGCGCAAGCGGCGCGCGGGTGGAAGCAATGCACAGCCCCGGCCATAACCCCGCACGCCCTTTGGCCAAGAGCCGCCCTTTTCGGCCTTTTGCCCCCGGCAGATCCATGTAATAGCGCAGTGCCAAGTGACCACATCAGGAGATACCGTGATGGAGATTCGCGAGGCATTGACCTTTGACGACGTTCTGCTTGTTCCAGCAGCATCTGCCGTCCTGCCAAGCACTGCAGATACACGCACATTCGTGACGCAAAGCATTGCCATGAACATTCCTTTGCTATCCAGCGCGATGGACACGGTGACTGAAGGCCGCATGGCCATCGCCATGGCCCAGGCGGGCGGCATGGGCATCGTGCACAAGAACCTGGACATCGAAGCCCAAGCCCGCGAGATTAGGCACGTCAAACGCTTTATCTCTGGTACGGTCTATAACCCTGTCACGCTGACGCCCAACCAGACGCTGGCCGACGCCCGCGTGCTGATGGAACGCTACCGCGTCACAGGCTTTCCTGTCGTGAACGACAAGGGGCTGGTTGTCGGCATCGTGACGAACCGCGACATGCGGTTTGCCACGGATGACAACACGCCGGTCAGTGTGATGATGACCTCTGAAAACCTTGCCATGCTGCGCGAACCCGCCGATCTGGACGAGGCGCGCAGTCTGATGCAGGCCCGCCGGATTGAAAAGCTGCTGATCACAGACGGCAACGGCAAGCTGACTGGCCTGTTGACGCTGAAGGATAGCGAACAGGCCGTGCTGAACCCGATGGCCTGCAAGGACCACCTTGGACGTCTGCGCGTTGGCGCGGCAACGGGCGTTGGGGATGCGGGTTTTGAACGCTCGCAAGCGCTTATCGAGGCTGGCGTTGACCTGATTGTCATCGACACCGCCCATGGCCACTCCGAAGGCGTGGCCCGTGCGGTTGAGCGGCTCAAGGCGCTGTCAAGCAAAGTGCAAGTCGTCGCGGGCAACGTCGCCACCGGCGACGCGACCAAAGCGCTGATCGGCGCGGGCGCGGATGCGGTCAAGGTCGGTATCGGCCCCGGTTCGATCTGTACCACGCGCATGGTCGCCGGTGTCGGCGTGCCCCAGCTGACCGCCGTGATGGATTGTGCGCAGGCCGCGGGTGACGTGCCTGTGATCGCCGACGGCGGCATCAAATTCTCTGGTGATTTTGCCAAGGCGATCGCGGCGGGCGCGTCCTGCGCGATGGTAGGCTCCATGATCGCAGGCACGGACGAATCCCCTGGCGAGGTGATCCTGTATCAGGGTCGCTCGTTCAAATCTTATCGCGGGATGGGTTCGCTTGGCGCTATGGCGCGCGGATCTGCTGACCGGTATTTCCAAAAGGATGCGGCTAGCGATAAATTGGTGCCTGAGGGTGTCGAAGGTCAAGTGCCCTACAAAGGCAGCGCAGGTGCGGTTGTGCACCAGCTGGTTGGCGGCTTGCGGGCTGCGATGGGTTATACCGGTTGCGCTACGGTGGCCGAAATGCGCAGCAACTGCACCTTCGTCAAGATCACCGGCGCTGGCCTGCGCGAAAGCCACGTGCACGATGTGCAGATCACGCGGGAGTCTCCGAACTACCGCGTTGGTTCTTAATATCAGTATGTTGCGCGGCGATCTTAATGTAACGCGTGAAATATGACGCCCGCCGCGCGTTATGCTTCTGCGATCGTCATTCTGGATATCGTGCTGGCCGGTGAGCCGGCAGAGCGTGCCCTGACGAACTGGGCGCGGTCTAACCGCTTTGCCGGGTCAGGGGACCGGGCTGCCATTCGCGATCATGTCTATGGCGTGCTGCGCGCCAGGCGGTCCCTTTCCGTGGCGGGCGGCGGGGCTGATGGTCGGTCGTTGATCCTCGGCCTGCTGCGCCGCGACGGGATCGCGCCAGTTATGGTATTCGGGGCCGGTGGCCACGCACCCGGTGCGCTGACACTGGAAGAACTGCAGGTGCCCGACATCAATCCAACACCGGCTCAAACCGCCGATCTTCCAGACTGGCTCTGGCCGATCTGGCAGGCCTCGTTGGGCGATGACGCGATGGCCTGTGGCGTGATCCAGCAGCACCGCGCCAGCCTGCATCTGCGGGTGAACCTGTCACGCACGACGCGGCAGGCCGCGCAGGACAGGCTGCTGGCCGAAGGCATTGCCACCCAGCCGCACCCGGACGTCGATACTGGCCTGATCGTACAGGACAATCCCCGCCGCGTGGCAGGCTCTGCCACCTTTGCGGATGGCTGGATCGAGGTTCAGGACGCTGCCTCGCAGATGGCGATGGCGGCGCTGCCCTTGGCGAGCGGCATGCGCGTGCTGGACCTATGTGCTGGCGGCGGTGGCAAGGCTCTCGCCATGGCCGACCGGATGAAGTCGCCAGTCTTTGCCTATGACATCGACTCGCACCGCATGACCGACGTCGCCCCGCGCGCTATCCGTGCCGGTGTCCAGATCAAGACGCTGTCCACGCAGACCCTGCAAGGGGCAGCGCCCTTCGATCTGGTGCTGGTGGACGCGCCCTGTTCCGGCAGTGGAACTTGGAGGCGCACGCCCGACGCCAAGTGGCGGCTGACGGACGAAATATTGCATAAATTGAATGCTATACAGGCCGAAGTTCTAGCGCAGGGCGCGTCCCTGTGCGCGCCCGGCGGAACCCTGGCCTATGCCACATGTTCGGTCCTGCGGGCCGAGAATGACGCGATTGTGGACGCCTTTCTAACGCGCAATTCTAACTGGCAGGCTGACGCGCCATTGCGCCTTTTGCCATCGCACCAGCACGACGGTTTTTACATGGTTGTCTTGCACCGGAACTGATGCAACGCTGACTTGCATTACGGCGTTTACCAACTGTTAACGACTCCGGTTTATTCAAGTCTGAATGAGCAAATGGTCTAGGCAATATGATACAAAATCTGCGTGGCAGTGATGCGACAACCACGGTGCCACACCCGATGATATCCTTGCTTTTCCTGCTTGGTATGGCAACCTTTTGCTTGCTGGACCTGTTTGGATCCGGCTAATTTTTGCCCGGCGCTGCCGCTGCTGCGGCGGGATGGTTCATGCTAGTGGCGGGTCTTTTCGGTTTGCACACCTATGACCCCCGCCTACGCAGGGGGGGCTGGCACGACCCCTCAAGAAGCGATCGTCGCGCTGCTGACACATGACGCCGATGTTGCTTATCTCACGGATCTGGACGGCTATATCATGTATGCGAGCCCCGTCACGGTCGAACGTTTCGGTGATATCTCTGACGGGCATCTGGCCACCGTTTTCAGCCGCCTTCTGGTCAACCCAGAAGCGGTTCTTTTCCGGCTGTAAAACCGTGCTACCGCAACCGGTGCCGCGCGTGAGGACATTATTACCCGCACAGGTCAGTTCCGGCTGTCGCTGGTCAATCTGGGTGAAGATAAGCAGCTTTGGCACTTTGATTATCTGGGTAAGGCGACCCGCAGCAGCCGGCGCGGCCGCGATATGCTAACTCTACCCATGCTGACGGTGCGGCCGACCGATGCCATTCTTCATCTGAATGAAGCGTTTAGCAAATTGCCGGGCAACCGGCCTATATCCCTGATCGATATATTCTGGCCGGAACAGTTGGCCAGCGGCCAGCTGCTCGATTTTCGCAGCGTCACTGGCATTGTAACGAGGCTGGTCGGTCTCGTCGACTGTGCTGCTGGCCGCTGCGAAGATTATATGCTGCCAAGTGGGCGAACAGGCACCGGAAAGTATGGCTCGCCCGTGCTGGCGGCAGGCTGGAACGCGATCGAAGACCTGCCGGTTCCGCTTCTGAAAATCGCCAAGGACGGCATCATTACCGCCTCCAACCGGGAGGCGCGGTCGCTGCTGGTGCTGACGACGACGCAGGAAAGCCGGGTGCAGGATGTTCTGTACGGCTTCGTTCGCCCGGTTGCCGACTGGGTACGCGAATCCCTTACGGGCGGTGGCGGTAACGGCAGCCAGTTCTTGCACGGGCGCGGCGACAATCAGAAAACTTTTGTTCAAGTCACCTTGAACACTGCCGACGGGTCCGAAGGGTGGCATCTGATTGCCGTGCTGAACCACGTGACGGAGCTGAAGACGCTTGAGGGGCAATTCGTCCAAAGCCAGAAGATGCAGGCCATCGGTCAGCTTGCGTGGGGGCATCGTCCATGACTTCAACAATCTGCTGACCGCCATTTTGGGGCATTGCGACCTGCTATTGTTGCGCCACGATTATGACTATGGCGATCTAATCCAAGGCCACCATAGTGCCATTCGCGCGGCAAGCCTTGTCGGTCAGCCTTTGGTATTCTCGCGCAAGTAGAACCTGCAGCCCGAACGGATCGAACTGCGCGATACACTGTCGGATCTGACCCATCTTTTGAACGGGTTCGTCGGTGAAAAGGTGACCCTGATCTTGGATCACGACCCCGATCCTGCGGCGATCAAGGCGGATAAGCGGCAGCTGGAACAGGTCATGATGAACCTTGTGGTCAACGTCCGCGATGCCATGCCCCAAGGTGGCGACTTCGGTATCAAGACCGAGAACCGCGTGCTGGAGGGGCCTTTGTCGCGCGACCGGGTGACGGTGCCGGCGGGGGAATATGTTTGCGTCCGTTTAGTGGACGAAGGTTGCGGCATTCCTGCCGACCGGCTGGACAAGATATTCGAGCCTTTCTGGACCACTAAACGCCCGGGCGAGGGTACAAGATGAGGCCTTTCAACGGTTTACGGAATCGTTAAACAAACCGGCGGCTATATTGTTTCCCATTCAGAGGTCGGGGTTGGCACGGAATTCAAGCTGCTGTTCCCTAGCCATTCGCTGCCCTTCGCGGATAAATCCCTGATCCCGCCGCCCCACCACGCGACAGTCGTGCGCTAGGATGACGGCGTCGTGTTTTTGGTTGGACGAGGCTCCTGTACGCGCCTTTGCATCTCGCGTCCTGCGCTTGCTCGGCGATACCGTGCTTGAAGCGGATTGCGCCGAAGGCGCGCTGGAAATGCTGACAGATCCAGAACTGAAGGTGGATATCTTTATCACGGACGTGATCCTTTCCGCCAAGGACGGCCCTACCTGGGTACGAGAGGCGCTGATTGAGTGGCCCGCGACCAAGGTCGTCTTTGTATCAGGCTATTCCGAAGATGCCTTTTCCGAGGAAAATGAGCGTATTCCTAATGCGGTGTTCCTGCCGAAGCCATTTTTGCTGAACGAGCTGACATCGACGGTACACGATCAGTTGGCTTAGTGCGCAAGCATGGACAAAAGGTCGGCGAGTTGCCAACAACCTAACATGGAACCTCGCGCATGTGTCACCGCAGACCACTCAATACAGTGCGCATGCGCCCGGCTTTAATAGCCACCTCTTGACGGGACTGAATATTCAGCATGGCCAAGCCGTGACCGACCTACTCTGCCTTTGCCAAAGATACGAGGTGTGCGGCAGAGCCGGTGAGGGCGGCGTAGTCGTCCTCGATCACTGAGACGGCGAAATTGCCCATGAAGCCTGCAAAGCGGCCCTTGTCGCGGAATGCTTCGCCGAAGCCGAATTGCTTTAGATAGGGCGCAAAGGCGCGCGCGACGCCGCCAACAAGGTAAACGCCGCCAAAGGGCAGCTGAATCAGGGACATGTTGCCGGCCACAGTGCCGAGGATTCGGGTAAAGATCTGGGCCGCCTCGACCGCGCGGGGATCGCGGTCATCGTTAAGGGCGGCCATAATCATGTGGGCGCGCTCTTCGCGCGGATCGCCCGCCTCTTGGCCCAGAAACGCATAGACCCGCTCCAGCCCGCGACCAGACAGTACATCCTCGACTGCCGGAAAACCGTGGGCGTTGGACACGTATTGGCACAGGCGCAGTTCCTGTTCCGTGCGGATCGGCAGGTTAGCGTGACCGCTTTCGGACGGGGTGACCAGACGACCTGCCTCAGTCTCAAACACCGGGGCCGCGTTGAAGCCGGTGCCAACGCCGATCACGAGCTTTGCGGCATGTTCGTTGCCCGTCGGACCCGTCAGGATCGGCATGACATTATGGTCTGCGATATGCCCCAGCGCATGTCCTTGCGCCTGCAGATCGTTCAGGATCGCCACGGTATGTGACCGCGTCGCCCGCGCCAGCGTGTCCTTGTCGATCACCCAGTCCAGATTGGTCATCGACGCCTGCCCATCGCGGACTGGGCCCGCGACCGCGACGCAGGAAGCATAGGGATCAAGGCCACCAGAGTCCGCCTCATACTGGCGGATCACGCTTTCGAGGCCGGGGAAATCGACATTCTTATAGCGGCGAACAGTGTCGGCGAGGACCGTGCGCCCTTCGGCCAATGCGATCCGGGTATTCGTGCCGCCGATATCGGCGACAAGATTATAGGAGTTGGCAGCAGGCAAGGTCATACATCGTTCTTTCGCGGGGCAATGGCGGACTTTAGCGCGTGATAAGAGGCTTTTGGCGTGCGGTCCAGCGTGTCGAAGTCAACATGGACCAGGCCAAATCGTTTTCATAGCCAAAGGCCCATTCATAATTGTCCAGCAGCGACCAATAAAAGAACCCCTGCAGGTTCACGCCGTCCGCAATCGCGGCGTGCATGGCCTGCATGTGCCGGTAAATAAATACGATGCGCGCGTCGTCGTCCGTGCCAACCTCATCGGGCTAGGCCATCCCGTTTTCTGTCACGAAAACAGGCAGATCACTGACATAGTCGCGCGCCATGCGGGTTAAAGTGCGCTGCAGACCTTTGGGATGGATTTCCCAGCCCATCTGCGTTTTGTCCAGCGGCCCGGTGACCGGTTTGCTCGAGGGCCATGTCGCTTCCGGGTCAGCCGCCACCAAATTGCGGGTGTAATAATTTACCCCCAGAAAATCGATCGGCTGGCTGATCTCGGCCATGTCGTCCTGCCAGCCGGGTGGCATGTGGGGGCCGAAGCCTTCCAATCCTTCCGCGGGGTAGGTGCCTTCGGTGATCGCTTCGATGAACCATCGGTTGTATGTGGCGTCCTGCCTGGCGGTGTCGCGCGCGTCTGCGGCGCTATCGCTGGCGGCCTCGGTCGCCTCAAAGTTCAGCACGATGCCGCAGTTTTTCATGCCCAGATCACGCAGGCGGGTCATGGTGCGGTCGTGGGCTTTGTTGACATGATGCATGGCACGGGCAGCGGCGCGGATGTCGCGCAAGTCGGGTGCATGGTGGCCCAGAAAGTGGGACAGATAGGCGACGCACCAGCTCTCGTTCAATGTTGCTATCGAATCGACACGTTCGCAGATGCGGTTCGTGATCACCTCGGCATAGTCGGCCGTCCAGTCGGCAACGTCGGGATTAGTCCAACCGCCCAGATCGGCCAGCGCCGTGGGCATTTCCCAATGATAGAGCGTCTGGAATGTTTTCAGCCCGCGCTCAAGGCAGCCATCTACAAGGGGATCATAGAAATCCAGCCCTTCCTGGTTCACTTGGTCGCGCCCTTCGGGCAGGACCCGCGCCCAGCTGGTGGAAAAACGGTGGGCGTCCATGCCTGCATCTTTCAGCAGGTCTAGATCAGCGTCCATGCGGTGATAATGATCGCAGGCGATCGCGCCGTCCTCACGGTGCACGACGTTGACCGGACCTTTGGCGAAGGTATCCCAATGCGTCGAGCCTGCGCCGCCAAAGGACGATCCTTCGATCTGATAGGCGGCGGTTGCGGCCCCGAACAGAAAACCTGCGGGGAAATCAGAACGGGACTGTTTCATGGCGGCTCCTTTAAGTTGACCCAATCAGTTGCCTTGGTGGCCCCAAATGAAAAGACCATGTGCGTAAGCACCGTTGTGTTCGCAAAGGTGCGTTGCTAGCAAAAGACAAAGGCAGACAAGGATGATGACGATGAGCGGACATAACATCGACAATGTTGCGAACCCCGATTGGTGGCGGGGGGCCGTGATCTATCAGATTTATCCGCGCAGTTATCAGGACAGTAACGGCGACGGGATTGGCGATTTGCTCGGGATCGTCAGCCGCATTCCTTATATCGCGTCGCTGGGTGTCGATGCGATCTGGATTTCGCCGTTCTTTACGTCGCCGATGAAGGACTTTGGTTATGATGTCAGCGATTATTGCGACGTCGATCCGATGTTTGGCACGCTTGCCGATTTCGATGCGGTGGTGGACACGGCGCACCGCTTCGGCATTCGCGTGCTGATCGATCTGGTGCTGAGCCATACCAGCGACCAGCATCCATGGTTTCAGCAAAGCGTGCAGGACCGCTCCAACCCCAAGGCCGACTGGTATGTCTGGGCCGACCCCAAGCCCGATGGCACGCCGCCGAACAATTGGCTGTCGATTTTTGGCGGCAGCGGCTGGCATTGGTCGCCCCGGCGCGAGCAGTATTACCAGCACAACTTTCTGACCAGCCAGCCCGACCTGAACTTTCACAATAAGGAGGTTCAAGACGCGCTCTTGGAGGTCGCTCAGTTCTGGCTGCATCGCGGCGTTGATGGCTTCCGGTTGGATACGATCAACTTTTACACTTGCGATTCCGAATTGCGCGACAACCCGCCACTGCCCAAGGATCAGCGCAACGCGAACATCGCGCCGGCTGTGAATCCTTATAATCACCAGCTGCATGTCTATGATAAGAACCGGCCAGAAAACCTTGAATTCCTGCGTAAATTGCGGGCCGAGATGCAGCCCTACGGTGCTGCTGCCGTGGGCGAAGTCGGTGACGCGCAGCGCGGGCTGGAGATAATGGGCGAGTATACCCGCGGCGATGATCTGATGCAGATGTGCTATGCGTTCGAGTTTCTGTCCAACACCCAGCCGACGGCCGCCCGCATCGTCGAGGTGATGCAAGACGTGGACCGCGTGGCCGCCGATGGCTGGGCCTGCTGGGCATTTTCCAACCATGACGTTGTGCGCCACGTCAGCCGTTGGTCGCTGTCCACCGGCGCGCAGCGCATGTTCATTACACTGATCATGGCGCTGCGCGGGTCGGTCTGTATCTATCAGGGCGAGGAGCTGGGCCTGCCAGAGGCGGATTTGCGGTTCGAGGATCTGCATGACCCCTACGGCATCGAATTTTGGCCCGAGTTCAAAGGCCGCGACGGTTGCCGCACCCCGATGGTCTGGGACGCCGACGCGCAGAATGCCGGATTCTCGAATGCGCCGCGCACGTGGTTGCCAATTAGCGAGGCGCACCGCGAGCTGGCGGTGTCGACGCAGGAAAACGACCCAAGCGCCATTTTGCATCATTATCGCAAGGCGATCGCGTTCCGGCACAATCATCCCGTCCTGAGGACGGGCAGCCACGATGGTCTAAAATCCGACGGCGACGTGATCTATTTTACGCGCGAAGCCGAAGGAAAGAAGCTGTTCTGCGTCTTCAACGTGTCCGACAGCCCCAGCAGTTTCCACATGCCAGACGGCGACTGGCGGTCCGTTGGCCAAGAACTGGGAAGCGCCACGATCAACGAAGATGGCTGGCTGTATCTGGGACCGTGGCAGGCTTGCATGGCGCTGGACCGGACGGGAGAGCGCTAAAATGAATGTCCCTGAAAATACCTTTAAAACGCGTCTGCAAGCGGGAGAGGTGCTGACCGGCATCTGGTTGAGCAGCGCATCTTCGCTGTTGGCAGAACTGGCTGGGCGCGCGGGCTTTGACTGGTGCCTGATTGACGGCGAACACAGCCCGCTGAGCCTGAGCGATATGCTGCCCCTGCTGCAGGCGCTGGCCGCGACCCCGGCATCCGCTGTCGTGCGGATCCCGGCGGCGCAGGACTGGATGGTGAAACAGGCGCTTGATATGGGGGCGCAGGCGGTGCTCGTGCCTTTGGTACATGACGCTGCTATGGCGCAGCATATGGCCAGCGCCATGCGCTATCCTCCAGGAGGTCATCGTGGTATGGGGGCTGCTATGTCGCGGGCCTCTGGCTTTGGTGCTATGACGCATTATGTGACACAAGCGAACCTGAATGCCTGTTTGATCGTGCAGGCCGAAAGCCGCGCCGCGCTGGACAATATCGACGCGATTGCCGCCGTAGAGGGGGTAGATGGTGTCTTTATCGGTCCTGCCGATCTGTCTGCGGACATGGGATTCGTGGGGCAGCCAGAGCATCCGGAGGTGGACGCTGCCATCGACCATATAGTTGCGCGTGCTCATGCAGCTGGCAAATTTGCAGGTGTGTTGACGTTTAATCCGGACCGCATCGCCAAGTATCGCGCGATGGGTGTTGAATTTCTTGGGGTCGGCGGGGATGTCGCGGTGCTTGGGACAGCGCTGAGGGCCTTGGCTCAGCACGTGCGGGCGTAGCCTATTTTTCGTTGAAAAATCGGAGACTCCAAATTTTCGACGAAAATTTGGCTGGAGCCGCAGTTTGACCGCGCATGCATGGCAGATGACGATCAGGTCCGGTCTTGATTAGGCCAAAGCCGCGCCTGCGCACCTCCGCCTCGAACCGGTCTCGCCCGATTTAGCGGGCAATCCAGTCCTATCTGCAGCGGGATCGTGCTAGTCATGATGTTCATGACCAGCATGTCAGCATAGCGCGGTAAAAGTAGGGTTAATTCCTCTTGCGCCGCCCGGTCCGTGCGCGGCCTTCGCCGGGGGCGACCACGGCGCGGTTAAAGCGGATCCATTCACCACCCGATGGGTCATTGTTGGTCAGGAAGTTGGCGGCGCGGATCGCTTCCATCTCTGATCCGGCGCGGGCCATGGTCGATCCTAGACCGGTCAGCTGGCAGAAGATTTCCAGATCGATATCGTCGGGCACGATGAAACCGGCAGCTGCCAGTTCCAGCTTTTTTGCCTCGATCTTGGCGGCAGAAACGGGCAGGGCGACCGGGTTCATGATCGCAGAAGTCATGCCTGTCGCCATGGCCATCGGCAGGAAGGCGTTGTTGATCCCGTGGCGGTTTGGTAGGCCAAAGCTGATGTTGGACGCGCCGCAGGTCGTGTTCACGCCCAGCTCGTCCCGCAGACGGCGCACCAGGGTGAAAACTTGGAGGCCCGCCGTGCCCATCGCTCCGATCGGCATGACCAGCGGGTCGACGACGATATCGTGTGCCGGGATACCAAAATCGGCGGCGCGTTCAACGATTTTTTTCGCCACGGCAAAGCGCACGTCCGGGTCTTCGGAAATCCCGGTGTCATCGTTGGAAATCGCCACGACCGGCACGTTGTATTTCTTGACCAGCGGCAGGACAAGTTCCAGACGATCTTCTTCGCCGGTGACAGAGTTCAGCAGCGGGCGCCCTTCGCAGGCGGCAAGCCCGGCCTCGAGCGCGCCGGGGACAGAGCTATCGATGCACAGCGGCACATCAACGATCGATTGTACGCGGCGGATCAGTTCTGGCATCAGCATCGGCTCAACAAAGTTATTGTCGGCATAGCGTGGGTCGGTCGCCATTTTGTTGGTGAAGACCGCACCAGAGTTGATGTCCAGCATCGTGGCCCCTGCAGCGACCTGCGCCAGCGCGTCGGCCTCGACCCGGGAATAATCGCCCAGTTCCAGCTCTGCCGCGAGGATCTTGCGACCCGTAGGGTTAATGCGTTCGCCGATTACGCAGAACGGCTGGTCAAAGCCAATAATGGCAGTTTTGGTCTTGGATTCGACGATGGTACGGGTCATGCGGGGTCCTTTTGCGGGTTGGCCGGACGGGCGGCGTCGCCGCCGTGGTCCATGGCCCATTGGGCGTTGGTCTTGATCCCGCCCAGCGGGAAGAAATGCACGTTGGTCACGTTGAAATCGGGGTTGGCGGCCTTGTGGGCGACAAGCTGGTTGATCACTTCGTTCGGCTCGTAGGGCAGCAGCAGCTTGGTCACATCCATGGCGCGGCGTTGCAGCACACGCAAGGATGGACCGACGCCGCAGGCCATGGCGAATTTTATCATGGTCTGCAGTTTGGCGGGGCCAGCGATGCCGATATGGATCGGTAAAGTGATGCCTGCGCACTTCAGCGCGTCGGCCCAGGCGATGATCGGGTCAGCCTCGAAACAGAATTGGGTGGCCAGCGCCATCTGCGCATCGCTCGTGTCGCTGAAGCGTTGTTTCCATCTCAGCGCGTCGCTGACGTTGGTGTCCGACCCGTCGGGGTCGATGTCGCGGTTGCCTTCGGGGTGGCCTGCAACGTGCAGGCGCTTAAAATCGGCAAAGGCACCGGTTTCCAGCAACTGCATGGAGTTTTCAAAATCGCCGTGGGGCAGAGTGACGCCGCCGGCCAGCAGCAGCGCTTGATCGACGCCCGCCTCGCCGCGGTAGCGGGCGATCCAGTCGGTCAGCGTTGCGCGGTCCTTGATGATCCTCGCAGGGAAATGTGGCATCACCTTGTAGCCGTCGTTCGCCAGCCGCTTGGCCGTGGCGACCATGTCATCGATCGGGGTGCCGTCGATATGGGCGACATAGACGCGGGTGCCGGCGGGCAGCAGGGTCTGGAAATCGACGATCTTTTCGGCGGTGCGGGGCATCACCTCGATCGAGTAATCCTTGAGGAACGCCTGGACTTGTTTGTCTGGTGCTGCAGTTGGCGCAGGCTTCTTACGCAGGAACGGCATCAGCGACATGGCAGTCTCCTTAAGGCGATGAGGCAAATGGGGCGGCGGCTGGTTCACGACCAGCCGTCGTTTTCGATCAATTCGCGCAGGCGGTCTGGCGTGAACTCTTGGTCAAGGCGTGTGGCCTCGGCCTGCGCTACGGCAGCGTCTTCGCCGTCCAGCGAATAGGCGTCCCCGCGGCGCATACCGGCAAGGTATTCGTCCGTGCCCGCCGCGCCCGATTTCATCGCGGCCCGGTCGATGGCCTGTTCAAACCGTTCGGGCAGCTGTATCTTGCTTGCCTTGCGCCCGCGGCCGACCATGACCTGTGCGGGCATGTCGCGCCAATAGATGATCGTGACTTCAGGCATCAGATGTATCCTTGTTCCGCATGGTGCGGTTTTCATCCGCTTCTAGCATCGCACTGCGGGTGTCTTGGTCGGTTTTCGACATCTCGCGGCGTTTGCGCGACGGGTATCGCGCAAGGCCCGGCGATTGGCCAGAACCGCGCACCCCCAAATCACGCATGAAGATGGTGAGGCCCCCTCATCACGCAAAGGCTTCGCTTGCCAGCCCCCGTCCAACAGCATAGCGTGGTCGCAACTCAAAATGGAGGGCGTGAATATGGCGCCCAAGCGTCCCTTTGGTGCGGGCGCGTACCCGAAAGCGGTAGATACCCCCGCGCCACAATCCCCTGATCCGGCCTCGCTTTATGCGGCCCTCGATCTGGGGACTAATTCTTGCCGCATGCTGATTGCCCAACCGAAGGGTAGCCAGTTTCATGTGGTCGACAGCTTTTCTAAATCCGTCCAGCTGGGGCAGGGTTTAGAGAGTACCGGAAAGCTGTCTCGTGCGTCAATGAGCCGCACGATTGCAGCGATGCGCATATGCAAGCAAAAACTTGAACGTCACAAAGTGACCAATATGCGCCTTGTCGCAACCGAAGCCTGCCGCCGCGCGCGCAATGGCGCGAATTTCGTCGCCCAAGTCCGCCGCGAGACGGGCCTGAATCTGGAGATCATCAAGCCAGAGGAAGAGGCGCGCCTTGCGGTAATTTCCTGCTCGCCGCTGGTCAGCACTAAGACAGAGCAGCTGCTGGTCGTGGATATTGGCGGTGGCTCGACCGAGTTGGTCTGGATCGACATCAGCCATGTTCCAGCGCGGGAACGCCCGCGGGCAATTATGCGGCTGCATGCGGGCTTTACCGCTGATCCTGGACCGTTCGCGGCGGCGAAGGTCGTGGACTGGATTTCCGTGCCCCTCGGCGTTGCGACGCTGCGCGATCAGTTCGCTGATGTTGAAGACGACGCGGCGCGCTTTGCGTTGATGAGTTGGTTTTTCGAGGAAAATCTGGCGAACTTCTCTCCCTATAGCTCTGAGCAGGCGCGCGAGAATTTTCAGATCATCGGCACCAGCGGCACGGTCACGACGGTAGCTGCGTCACATCTAGGACTGAAGCGCTATGACCGGACTAAAGTCGACGGGCTACGCATGACGACTGATCAGATCGACACCGTGATTCGGAACTACCTGACGCTTGGCCCGCTGGGCCGGCGCAGTGATCCGCGTATTGGGCGCGACCGCCAGGCGCTGATCATGTCGGGGGCAGCGATTTTGCAGGCATTGATGCGGCTTTGGCCGACGGATCGCCTGTCAGTGGCGGACCGGGGACTGCGCGAGGGGTTGCTTTATGCCCAGATGTCGGCAGATGGGGTATTAGAAGACGCGCCGTATTGAGCAAAAGCCGATTTTTGGTCGAAAAATCGGAGATCAAAACTTTCCGGCCAAAAGTTTTACGCCCGGCGGCGTCAGGAATTGAGAAGAAGCGAACATGGCAAAACCACCAAGCAAGAATTCATCCGGGCGCGGCCAGCGGGATTTGACCGTCAAGGTCAAGACAGCCCGCGGCCGGTCCTTGTCATCGACGCGTTGGCTGCAGCGGCAGTTGAACGATCCCTATGTTAAAAAGGCCAAGGCTGAAGGTTATCGTGGGCGCGCTGCGTTCAAGATTCTGGAGCTGGACGACAAGTATCGCTTTCTTGTGCCCGGGGCGCGGGTCGTCGATTTGGGCTGCGCGCCGGGCGGCTGGTGTCAGGTGGCTGTCAAACGTGTGAATGCGCTGGTAGAGCGGCCGTCGAAGGCGCAGGGCCATGTGCTGGGCATCGACCTGCAAGAGGTCGAGCCGATCGCCGGGGCTGAGATTCATCAGCTGGATTTTCTGGACGAGGGTGCGGACAAGTTGGTCATGTCTTGGCTGGATGGCCGAGCCGATGTGGTCATGTCCGACATGGCGGCTTCTGCCTCTGGTCACAAACAGACCGACCACCTCAAGATCATCGCCCTATGCGAAGCAGCGGCCTTTTTCTCTTTTGACGTGCTGGTCGAGGGCGGCACCTTTATCGCCAAGGTTCTGGCCGGCGGGGCAGAGGGCAATCTGCAAAAGCTGCTGAAATCGCGCTTTGAAAAGGTATCTAACGTTAAACCGCCAGCATCGCGGTCGGACAGTTCAGAGAAGTTTGTCGTCGCCACCGGTTTCAAGGGCCCGCTGCCCAAAGAGCTTGACGATCAGGACTGACGCGCGGCCTGCCAAATGTTGAATTCTGTCGCCAGCTTGTCGCTCAGTTTTGCCTTAACCTCTGGACTAAGCACCGTCTCGTGGGGCCGTGGGGCCGTGAGGCATTGAGGTGGGGGAGTGTTAGCGTCACATTCAACCGTTATTCTAGAAACACAATCAACTGATCCTGATCTTCGTAGGCGAAAAGGTGATCGACCGTGATCTGCCCATAGCCGTCGCAGACGAATTTCGCCTGAATGCCGTCATTGGCAAAGGGCTCAGGCTTGCTCTTGACATATTCCAGCACGAAGTCGTCAACACTGATGTCCAAAGTGTTGTTGCGGTGCCCGTCCAGATTGGCCCGCGCTCGACAGCATTTGCTGCCCAGCCAGCCGATAGGATCGCGCATGACGGCAATCGTTTTAGGTTCTTTCCCGCCAACTGAAATGAAGAACGGTTTCCAAAACCGGCGGTAGCGGCAAATTGGCGCATGTTTGATAGTCGGTCAATCTCGCGAAGCCATCGCGGCCTTTGGCGACAGCGCGCCTTCGATTGCGATGGTGCCAGTTTTGGCACCGCGAAAAAAACCAGATTTTCTTTCCAGAAGAATATCATCCAGGCTCCGTTCTGCGTATTTCGTGTATACTCGGCTCACTCCAAAACCCGACGATTTTGTTCTGAGGTGATGCGGAAGTTATCAGTGACCTGATTTCTGAAGTTGTGCCATTGCTCTGGGATAATTTTCCGAAAGAACTTCAGAATGGCTTC